>MDSZ01018004.1_pt1 | contig 20305 bp, 10 predicted proteins | sample 811201 | NCBI WGS metagenome assembly MDSZ01 (sample SAMN05326647, study PRJNA326480) | marine metagenome | isolation source: seawater | place: Indian Ocean: North | collected 2010 | reverse complement strand
TGTTCCCGGCCATGAAACATTATTTCCCCCACCTGCGCCATGATTTGTTATTTTTTTAAAACTTGTCGCCGCATTATTTATATCTGTAATCAATAAATTTCCAGAACCAGTGTTGTAGGTACCAACATTTGAGCTATTAGTATTAATATCATCGTCAACCAGTAAAGTTTCTGATGCCTGCAGACCGGAAATTGAGATTGACGCGTTATCAAAATTTACTGTGCCGTCGTATGTCTTTGTTGCCGTAACTGCGAGTGGAGCTTGAGTAACATCAAAAGTGTGTGTGCCTCCTGAAAATGTATAATTCGAAGCAAGGCCTGCAGTTCCACTTACCCCATTCCCTATTGTTAAACCCGAAATATTTGCAGTTTTACCATTACCTACATCCTTGCTTGTGATTGAACCAGTACCTGAAACTGTAAGATCTTCACCTCCTTGCTCTCCAGAAAGTGTTAAATTATTAGCTTCAACATTTGTAGAAGCATCGTAGGCTCGGGTTCCCGTAAAAGAAATCGGTGCTTCAGTAATATTTAAAGTGTGTGTCCCACCAGATAAGGTGTAATTTGCTGCTAGCCCACCATTACTTCCATCTTGAAGAGTTAATCCAGTGGTATTCACTGATTTACCTGTCCCAACATTTTTGTTAGTTATTGAACCGTTTCCAGTTATGCTCAATTGTTCGCTGCCAAGCTCGCCGCTAACAGTGAGATTCCCAGAAGCTACAGTAGTGGTTGCATCGTATGTTCGTGTTCCAGATGTATTGACTGGTTTTTGTATAATGTTTATAACTGTTGAATTTAGACTGTAATTTGAGGCGAGTCCTGCCAATCCTCCTGCTCCATCTGCTAGTGCTAAGTCACCGTTACTGGTCATTGAAATATTATTTGCAACATTAGCTGATGAGGCTGTTCCTGAGCCAGTCATTGTTAAATTTTCACCACCTTGTAGTGCATTGAAACTACTTAGTGTTGATCCAGCTGCTGTTGTTGTTGCATCATATTGTCTTGAAAGCGTTGCAATCAAAGGTCTTTGATTTACTGTTAGGCGATGAGTTCCTCCTGCCAAAGTATAATTTACAGCCAATCCACCATTAGAACCGTCAGCAAGGGCTAGAGTGCCACTAGATACTGTTTTATTTGACCCTACGTTTTTGCTAGCTATCGAGCCTACTCCTGATAATCCTAGGGTCTGTGAACCTACTAAATTACTATGAGTGGAGAGGTCAGATGCATTTGCGTTTGTTGTTGCGTCATATAAACGAGTTCCACTTACACTGATGACTCGTCTATTTATTGTGAAATCGTGTGTTCCAGAAGAAAGAGTATAATTCGATGCTAAGCCACCGTTTGATCCGTCCGCTAAGCTTATCCCAGACAGATTACTAATTGAGTAGCTTCCTGCATTTGCTGAGTTCGTTGAGGCTGTCCCTGAGTGACTTAGGGTTTCACTTCCAACTAAGTTAGATAGTGTAATTACACTTGCAATTGCGTCAGTATTTGCGTCATACACTTTAGATCCAGATGAATTCAATACACGCTTTGTTATATTTATTACTGTTGAATTTAAACTATAGTTTGAAGCTAATCCCGCTGATCCCCCTGTGCCATCTGCAAGAGCTAAGTCACCATTGTTTGACATTGAGATACCATTAGATACATTTGCCGCCGCGGCTGTTCCAGAACCAGTCATACTTAAATTTTCCCCGCCTTGAAGTGCATCGAAACTACTTAGTGTTGAACCTGCAGATGTTGTAGTGGCATCATATTGTCTCGACAAAGTTGCATTTAATGGTCTTTGGTTTACAGTTAACTGATGTGTTCCTCCAGTTAATGTATAATTTGAAGCTAGACCACCGTTAGAGCCATCACCTAAGGCTAACGTGCCATTTGATACTGTTTTGTTAGCTCCTACGTTCTTATTTGATATAGTGCCAGTTCCTGATAAAGATAATGTTTGTGAACCAACAACATTTCCATGAGTTGAAAGATCAGAGGCTGTGGCATTAGTTGTAGCATCATAAAGACGTGATCCTGATAGGCTTATTGGTCTTCTAGTAATATCGAATTGGTAAGTACCTCCAGAAAGTTGATAATTGTCAGCATCTCCTCCGGACCCATCAGAAATAGATAATGATCCAAGCGTTACAGTTTTATTAGCTCCCACATTAGCGCTTGCTATCGATCCACTACCAGAAAGTGTTAAATTTTCTCCACTAACGAGATTTGATAAAGTTAATTCAGATGATTGAACGGTATTTATATTATCGTACACTCGAGTACCATCTAATGATAGGTTCCGTTTGGTTATATCCAGAGTATAAGAGCCGCCTGTTAAATTATAATTTGTAGCTAACCCACCGTTAGAACCATTAACAATAGATAACCCAGAGGTATTAACACTGTAGTTATTTGCAACGTTTGCAGAATTCACTGAACCATTACCAGAAAGAGTAACGGTTTCTGATCCAACGAAATTGCTAAGTGTTGATAAATCCGTTGAAGACGCAACAGTTGTTCCATCATATTGTCTGGTACCACTAACAGTTAAAGGACGCGTGTTAATTGTGAAATTATGGGTGCCTCCAGTAAATGTATAATTATTAGCTAATCCACCATTAGATCCGTTCGACAAAGTTAAAGCAGATGCTGCGTTAGTTATTGTACGTGAACCGGCATTTTTTGAACTTATTGTTGCCGTTCCCGCAAGGCCTAAAGTTTCTGCATTTCCGGTACTTGAATCAGTTGCTAGATTACTTAGGGTAAGAAGTGAATTTGCAGCATCAGTATTTCCATCATATGTTTTTGAGCCGTCTATATTCAAAGGTCTTTTATTAATTGTTAAGGTTGAGCCAGACAATGAGTAATTAGTTGCCAAACCTCCGTTTGTTCCATTTCCTAATGTCAAAGTTCCTAGAGTAATTGACTGAGAAGATCCACTATAGTTTTGTGATCCTACCGATCCAGTCCCTGTCATTGTCAATGTTTCGGATCCTACCGTATCAGAGGTAGTAAGTGTTGAATTTAAATTAGAACCAACTACTGTGCTTAAATCATTATAGACTCTGGAAAAATTAACTTGTTTGGTAGTTACTGTGAAAGTATGTGTGCCACCGGAAAATGTGTAGTTATTAGCAAGCCCTCCATTTGACCCATTACTTTTTGTTAACCTTGATGCAGCATTGGTAATTGTTGTTGGAGAGTTTGCAACATCCTTACTTCCAATTGTAACGGAATTCCCTCCAAGCGAAAGTGTTTCGAAATTTCCATCACTATCGCCATCTACTAGTCCTGTAGATCCGCCTGAACTATTTGTGAGCGTTAATTCTGCAACTTCTCCAACTGTATTTCCGTCATAAATTTTTGTACCTGTCATATCGAGAGGTCTTTGAGAAATTGTAAGGTTATGCGAACCACCAGAGAAAGTATAATTTTGAGCCAATCCACCATTAGACCCATCACCCAATGCTAGACTTCCTGTAGAATCTAGTGCAACAGAACTACCACTGTAATTTTGATCGGAGGTTGATACTGTCCCAGACCCACTTGCCATTGTAATAGACTCACTTCCAATTAACCCTGTTGCTGAGGTGAAATTAGTACTGCTGACAACATTGGTTCCGTCGTAGACTCGAGCAAAGTTTGTATTGATGGCTTTTTCAGTAATGTTAAAAGTCATGGTTGCTCCAGAAAATGTGTAGTTTGATGCAGCGTGCGTTTGATCTGCTATAGCAAGTGTGTTTTGACTGAGTGTGGTATTTCCAGGTATAACATCTTTACTAGCGGCTGTTCCTGTTCCAGTAAATCGCAGTCCTTCCGTTACACCGCCAACAGTTACAAGATTTTGGATGCTAACTTCACTGTCAGCCACATTTGCCGTTGTATCACCATCATAAACTTTTGTTCCGTGTATATTCAAAACAACTGGGTTTACTGTCATTTGATGCGTACCATCAGTTAAAGTATAGTTACCTGCATCAGTGCCGCTTAAATTTAAATTATCGACATTAATTCCTCTTGTACCTGCTGCAGCGTTTAGTAGAGTTGCGGTACCAGTAATGCTTACTGTATCCCCACTTATCGTATTTCCTATACTCAACCCGGATTCAGTAATATCATTTGTTCCATCATACGTTTTGCTTCCCGAAAGATTTAAACTTCTTTTTCCAATCGTCACATTCACATTTCCTGCCGAGCTTAGACTGCTTATATTATAATTACCTGCGTCTGTTCCGGATAAGGAAAGACCAGAAACATTAATAGAATATGACCCAACATCAGCATTTGAGATACTACCCGTTCCTGAAATTGTAACATTTGCAGATGAATCATTAGGGTCAACGAAAGAAAGAATACTCCCATCAATCGTCAATAGACCATCATAAATTCTGGTCCCAGAAATAAAAGCACTTGTGGCTGTTATGTCTATTAAGTGAGTTCCTCCAGTTAAAGTATAATTACTTGCTAATCCGCCAGAACCATCCGCTAAAGTAAAATTTGAAATATCACTAATGCTAATGTCTGTTCCTGCACTAGATTGAGCTGCTACTCCAGAACCTGATAGATTAAGACTTTCTCCACTGACTAAATTACTCAGGACTGAGTCAGAACTTGCAACGGTTGTTGTGCCATTGGTTGGTCTCTCTGCCTCAATACTTAAAACTCTACTGTTTATGTCAAAGGTGATATTACCATTAATAATGTAATTCGAGGCAGCACCTATTCCATCATCAAGAGCAAGAGTACCAGTTGTTACTGTTAATCCACTACCAACATTTTTATTTGCTGTTGTTCCTTGTCCGGTCATTGTTAATGTCTCAGAGCCAACTGTTCCGACAATAGAAGTAACCTCAGAAGCCAATACATCATTATCTCCGTCATAAAACTTTGACCCAGAGACTGTGACTGGTTTTCGAGTTATTTCGTATGTGGCACTTGATAATGTATAATTTGACGCAAGATGAGAACCACTATCCTGCAATGCAATACTTCCAAGTGATACTGATTGATCACCTAAATTTGCAACAAGCCTACTTACGGTGCCACTCCCGTTGACATTCAGGCTTTCTCCGCTAATCAGAGTTGTGAACTCAGTTAAATCTGATCCTTGAACAACATTAGTACCATTGTAAAAACGATCTCCACTCAAGGTAATAGATTTACGCGATATAACACCTCCTGCACTGGAAACTGCCCCTGTTGCAACCTGATAACCTAAAACAGTTGTTTCACCAGTTCCACTAATTCCTGTGGTTAGTGAACTTGTAGCAGAGAAGGCACTATTTGCTGTAACTGATTTAGACGAACCTGCATTTTTATTATCGAATGTAGCATCAGGTGAATCCAAAGTAATTGTATCACCATGGTAGGTGTTTACGCTACTATAGGACAAACCAGTCCCTGTTGTAATAGCAGTTGTTCCGTCATAGGTTTTTGTTGCAGAGTTGATGGTCTTAGTTAGGTCTCTATTATATGAAAATAAATACCCATTCCCAGAAGCTGGTGTTGGATTGTGAGACCCATAAGTTTTACCAAATTCCTTAAAGTCAGCATTTTGCCTATTATTTTCTTGTATTAAATGATTTACATCAGAGGTTGTTTTCCATCCCAACCATCTCCCATTTGGCGCTGACAATGTACTGTTATTATATCGTCTTAATCTTGCACTAGCTATTTCAATTGCGTTACCTGTTCCATTAGCAGTCAGGTTTCCATATAGCCTATGTGTAATTCCTGTACCTCCTCTTCCCAAGGCAGCATTTCCGCGAATAGTAATTTTGTTTGCTGCATTGATCGCCGGAAGAAAGCTATTGGTAGGAACGTGAGAATCCCTTCCCATGTTATCTATTGTTATATTGTTAGCCGAAAGAGTATATCCATTAGCAACAAGGGTTCCATTAGTACTAGACAGGCCAGCATTGACTCCATTTGATACTAAATCATTTGTCATGATGGTAAGGTCACCATCAGCAATATCAATATTGGCATCAATATCTACACGAAAACCAGCTTGTAATGTTAGGTCAGATGAACTTCCACTATTTGCATTAATTGCTGAGTCCACAAATATTGTGTGGTGTGCTTGCAAAGTTACGTCAGTTCCTGCATTTAATAGGCTGGTGATGTTTCCTGGTGTTAAAATTGTTGTTCCACTAGAATTTTGTGCATATAAACCACCATTGGAAATTCCGTAGGCGTCACTATCCGAGGACTGAATTCTAATATAACGTGGATCAAGCAAAAGGGTACCATTACCAACTTCTATATTTTTAAAATTGGTCACTTTTAATAATTCTTTTGATGAAATCTCGACAAAGCCTCCTCCCTTGTCATATCTAGGAGGAGGAGAAATATCAAACATTGTTGGTGACTGATTTTTAGCTTGTTCTGTGGAAAAAGCTTTGGTATTTGAAATCAACAATGATTTTGATAATTTATCAATTCCGTCTTCTGTTAACTCATTTACTATGTTGTCAGAAGAACCTAGATTTCCTCTTTTTTTGGTTACGGGTGGATCAAATCCATTGGTTATTAACTTTGAAAATTTCCTATCCGTTACTTCACTGATCGGCGGATCCTTACCCTTCTCATTATCTCCTTTCTTTGGGGGAGGATCAAGTCCAGTAAACTTTGTAATTTGATTATTCTGGTTTAGTTTTACGAATTCTTTACCTGTAGCATTCAATTGACCAGAAAATCTTGTTTCTTTCTCTGACCATATTATTGCAACTCCGCCTTTGCCACGTTTACTAGACACATTAACCGAGGTCAAATTGTCAACAGATACTTTTTCTGCATTACGGACAATTGTGTTAGCTTTTTGCGCAATTTTCATTTCTCTGTAAGATTGAGAGTTTTTAAATTTATAGTTTCCACCTTGTAATTCCCCACCAATTCTAACCAGACCTCCTCTTTTCAAACCCGATGCATCAATATTAGATGCCTTAAATTCAATATTTTTAGAACTTATATCAACAACTCCTCCATATCCTGACCCAGAAGAAGCGATTAGGCTGCCGGATGATATAATCTTCGTATTTGAATTTACAGCAATTCTACCCCCTTTATATGTGCCTGAGGCGTCTAGATAACTTGATGGTGCTTTTTTAACTGAATTTTCAGCGTATAATTCAATATTACCTCCTTTAGAGCCATCAGCCATGATTCTTCCGTTTAATGATAAATCTCTTTGAGAGGAAATCTTAATATTCGCTTTAGAGTCAGATGCTTTAATATTGCCAATGATTTTTACATTACCACCATTAATTTTAACATTTCCAAAATTTTGAGTTAAATTCTTTTCTTTGATGTCGGAAGATACATCTAGATTTCCAGCAATCATCACATTTTGTTTGTCGGGTCCGCCGATAACAATTGATCCACCAATATTTGCATCACTTTTTGCATATACCTTACCAGAACTACCGATATTAACCGATCCTCGACTCAATTTACCTGCGTCAGCGGCAGATAGTTGAACAATTCCTCCATTAGCCTTTAGAGTACCGTTATTTGAGACAATACTTTTCAATGTCCTTCCATTCACGTCTTTAATGTTTCCTAACTTTGACATAGGCAGTGTCACTTTCATTAATCCGTCTCCCACGAAATCAATTGTTACTCTCTCACCAGAACCAAGGAAAATTTTTCCTAACTTTGCTGTTACAGTTCCTGAATTTGAAACAGTTCCACCTAGTAGAGCTGCATGGCCTCCTCCACCAATTAATATTTTTCCTCTGTTGATGACACTTTTTGATCTTCCATTTCCCTCAAAATTATAATTTTCATTTAAAAAATCTTTGTTCTTTATATCTAATGTTGAGGCTGTGAAAGAATTAGTATTTATAACTGCCCCTTTAGTAATTGCGATGCCATTAGGATTAATTAACATTACCTTTCCATTAGAATTTAATTTTCCGGCAATGTTCGATGAAGTTTTTCCAGTAACTCTATTAAGAGAAAATGAGTTTGAATTCGGTTGAACAAAGTCAACGGTACCATTTGAATGAATCGAAAAACTGTCCCAATTTATGATTGATTTTTGTGACTTTTGATCAATAGTTAAATGGTTTGTATTATAACCTGATATAGTTGCTTTGCCAGATTGAACGTTACCACCTTTCGGCATATCATCAGCTTTAACTTGGTTTAAAGTTATAATCGAAGAAAAAAGTATAAATAATTTTGGTAAATTAATAGACATTTCAAAAGCTTGATTAGACTAAAAATTCATTGATACTTTCAGAAACATTTGGTTATTGCTAAACCTTGTATCATAAGTTTTTTCAAGATTACTTGATGCCCAGTTTTTTGAAAATTCAAATTTTCCAGTTACTGATTTCTCTGTTAGTAAATCGTCAACACCTCCAAATTCCAACCCCAATCCGGTAGCTCTTGCAGATGTTGATTTTTGCTCAGCAGTCGAAGCATCTGACAGGTATGCTGTCCCAGTTGCAACGTAGACATATGGAGATACAGCAAGATTGTCTGACAAGCTTATTTTTTTACTTAGTTGGCTCCTTATATACCAAGCCTCATCTCCAGAAATTCCACCAGAAGCTAAACCACTTAATTTATCCTCGCCTGCAATACCCATTTGTTCAGAGTTCAAAACACTACCGGAAAATGAATATTGACCCCCTGAATTAATACTTAAATTGTAACTGTCTAGAAAGATACCCTCGTATTTTGATGATACTCTTAAATGTGAAAAATTTACATCCGCTGCATTTCTAGATAAGGGTGTTCCCGGCCCTACATCTTTTCTTGATCTCGAACCAAATTCTATACCTTTTGAAAGTTCTGCATCAAGGCTAAGACAGAAGGTTGTGCATCGGTTTAGGCCTACTCCTGCTTTTAAACTTGTTATTCTATCATGAGTAATTTCTTCGTCGATTCCACCTGCATTGGTATGTTGAATCTCATCAATCCAATTAAGCGAGGCTCTGGATAGAACCACTAAATCTCTTTTATATTTTATAGGGTAGGATGCATTTAAAGAGGCTGATTTCATGTTAGCTTCTAGACCAAGAGATTCTACGTCTTCTCCTGGTCGTGTCATACTTTCTGTATAAGTAGTACCCAAACTAAGTCCATTATTTCCAATGGGTAAAGTCATTGCAACACCCCCAGCTCTAATAGGAACATTGTAACCAGAACCAAAAATTCCATCTTTTGACGCTTTTGCTAAACCAAATGTCGTTATAGTCTCTCCTAGTCCAAAAGCCGAATGGATGGATGCTCTAATTTGTCCTTGATTTCTGCCTAACTCTTTATTTTGAGAATTATCGATGGATATTCCTCCAGATAAAAGTTTATGCTCGCCCTCAAGAAGTAGTACAGTACCTCCTTCTTCTTCCCCTGCTACCAAAGATGTAGATAAAGTAATCCCTGATAAATTACTCGCTAAAAGAAGTTGTCTTTCTAGATCATCTATTTTGAGAGATCTTTTCTTAATCAGGGGCTTAAGATATGAATATGTCCTTAAAGTTTGCAATTTTGGGACTTTAGACAAATCAACTTTTTCTATGTAACCATCAATTACTTTGAAAAAAACAATAGCATTTTCAGGTTCCAGTTCCTGAATTGGAAGAGTTACTCGTACAAGAGGATAACCACTAAGTGTAAATTCCTGTTCTATGCTAAAAGCTATATCATAAAGTTCCTGGGTTGTTAAAAGTTTACCAATGGCTAAATCTTCGTATTTTTTCACGTTTATAACATTTTGCAAATTCTCTGGAGTAAGGATTATCAATGACGTAGGTCTTATCCTAATTTCATCCTCTAATTCTAATTCTTTTTTTATTTGCGGCGCTACTGGAATATCAGCATTTCTACGTTTGTCTTTGTTAAAATTTGAATCGGGTAGGGATCTAAACATGTCAGGTAAAGCCTGACTGGGTGTTCTGGGCAAACCATAGATCTCTGAACAAATTAATATGTTAAATAGAACTAGAAAGAAACTCCAATATTTCAGAGTAACTTTTCTAGTTAATGTCAGTAAATGTGCCATTAACAAAGCCTTTATTTAATTTCCACAGACTGTGGATAATATCATAAAACTTAAATACTTATAAACAAATTTACGAAAGATATTAAAAAAAAAATCTTATTTTTCTATATATAGTGCATATTTGAGTGCTTTATCTATATATAGATTCCTTATTTAGGCTTCCACCTTAACCTATCTAACACTGGTTCAAGCTGATCAAGGTTGTTGTAGTGAATTTGTAAACATCCATTATTTTTTGTTGAATTTTTTAGTGTAACTTTAAGCCCTAATGTATTAGTTAATTCCTCCTCCAAATCTAAAATATTTGGATCTTTTTCATCATCATTTGTTAGTCTAGGAACTTGATAACCAGTATTTGTTTCGCTTTTTTTTATCTTTTTAACAAGATTTTCTGTTGCACGCACACTAAGACCCTTTGTTGTAATATCATTTGCAACATCAATAGCATCTTCATCTTTTAGAGCTAATATAGCTCTAGCATGTCCATAACTTATTTCGCCAAGGACAACTAAATTTTTAATTTCTTTTGGCAAATTCATCAGTCTAAGTATATTGGCGACGTGACTCCTACTTTTACCCAAGTGGCTTGCAAGCTTTTCCTGAGTATACAAAAATTTTTCCATTAGCATCCTGTAGCCTTCCGCCTCTTCAAGCATATTTAAATCAGATCTTTGAAGATTTTCAACCAATGCTACGCCTAAAGCAGTTTCATCATCAAAATTTCTTACTATTACTGGTACTTCGTGCAATTTTGCAATTTGTGCACCTCTCCACCTTCTTTCACCTGCTACTATTTCATAAGAAGTTTGTTGTCTATTTAACGGTCTAACTAAAATTGGATTTAATAATCCATGCTCCTTAATAGAAGCAGCCATATCCTCTATCTCCTGAACGTTAAAATTCTTCCTTGGTTGAAATTTACCTGGAACAATTCTATGTATTGGCAATGATATTTGGGCTGATATATCTCTTGGTGTAACTTTGATTTTTTTTAGATTTTTTTTTATGTCCCCAGCTTTAATCTTTTTTGGTCTTCCAGGTCTTTTTATTATTGAGGCTAATTCTTCATCCTTAACTAGTAATTGAGACAACCCAGTACCTAACTTTTTATTTTGTTTTTTATTGTTTTTCATGACTGTCCGTAACTTTCTTTTCTAAGTCCACCAAAATTACCCTTTTGTAATACTTCTGCAGCCAAATTTACATAGGCCTCTGAACCGATACAATTATGATCATAAAGTAAAACAGGTTTTCCATGAGAAGGTGATTCCGATATTTTTATGTTCCTTGGAATAATCGTCTTGTAAACTATGGATCCCATTACTTCTCTCACATCCTCTTCAACTTGAAAGCTTAATTTATTTCTAGAATCATACATTGTGAGTAGGATACCATCTAAGTTTAAGTCAGAGTTCAGCTCTGCTTTTATTTTTTTTATAACTCTTAAAATTTGACTCAGACCCTCTAAAGCAAAAAATTCGCACTGTAAAGGTATAAGAACTCTATGAGATGCAACTAAAGCATTGGTAGTTAAAAACCCCAAACCGGGCGGACAATCTATTATAATTGCATTGTAATTTTGAGGTAAGCTTTCAATTGCTTTTTTTAGCATAAATTCTCTATTTTCCACTGAAATCAAGTCTTGTTCAGCATTTGCAAGTGCTAATCTTGAAGGGATAATACCTAAACCAGAAACTTCCGTCGGTCTTATTGTGTCTAATATATCATTCTTATCAATAAGTACCTCATAACTTCCTGGTTTTCTTTGTTCTGAAGTAATAGCAAAACCTGTACTTGCGTTACCTTGAGGATCAAGGTCAATTACAAGACATGACTTACCAGAAATAGAGAGAGCAGTGGCCAGGTTGATGGCTGTTGTAGTTTTACCAACACCGCCTTTTTGATTAACTATAGAAAAAACCGTTCTCATATAATTTTATAATCTTTTCACATTCTTGAACAATATCTGAACTCCTCCTGATTTATCGATATCGATATTATTTTTAACAACTAAATTACTAAATTTCCACTTTTTTTTTAAATGATTTAATTCTTGATTCCAGGATTTGCCTTTGGGCAGTATAAAGTTAATTTTCTCGATTGATTGTTTATTAAAAAACCCGAAAAAATTGCAAAGTGAGGCCACGGCTCTGGCCGTCACAATTTGATAATTACTCAATATTACTTTTTCAACTCTATTGTGTAAGATTTCTACATTTAGGTTTAGATCAGAACAAACATCTCTTAAAAAAGTTATCTTCTTCAGGTTAGAATCAAGTAGAGTTATAGCATCAGTCGAATTCTTATCTCGTCCCAAAAGAGAAAGAATAACTCCAGGGAAACCTGCCCCAGTTCCAACGTCTAAAATTTTTATTTTTTTTTTTAGGGGTTTAAAAAATGGATTTTGAATAAGATCATGGGTTTGTGCACAATCTGCAAAATGTCTGACCCAAAGCTCCTGAATTGAGCGTTTACTGACCAGATTCATTTTTTTCTGCCAAATACAAATTTTTTGCTGGTAAAGTCTCAGTTTGTCAATTGTTTCACATGAAACATTGAATCTTTCTTTAAAAAACTGTTCGTCCTTCATTGTCCGCTTTATCAGCCTGTTTTCTTTAAATACCTAAGTAATATTGCTGTTGCTGCTGGAGTCATTCCAGGAAGTTGTGAAGCTTCAGCAATATTGGTAGGCTCAGATCTTTTTAGGCTTTCTTTCGCCTCATTGGAGATGCCCGAGAGATTATCATAGTCAATGTTAGATTTAAGTTGAAGGAGTCTGTCCCTTTTAAGAGATGAAAGTTCAATATTTTGTCTTTTCACGTATTTTTCATAAAAGGCATTAACTTTTATTTGTGATTTAATTAATTTGTCAAGTTTGACATCCTTCAGGTCTGGCCAAATCTTAATGATTGTTTCCCAGCTTGATCCCTTGTATCCAAGAACATCATAAGCAGACCTATGCTTTCCGTCCATGTTAATTTTTAATCCACATGTATTTATAGTTTGCGGGGTAGCCTTTTTATTTAAAAGTAAGGTCGTAACTTTTAAAATCGTCTTCTTTTTTTTTTTCCAAACTTCATGCCTTTTCTTACAACATAGCCCTATTTGTATGGCAAAATCAGTTAATCTCTCATCAGCATTGTCAGCTCTTAACTGAATTCTGTATTCAGCTCTAGAAGTAAACATTCTATAGGGCTCAATAAATCCACCTGTTGTAATATCGTCTGTTAAAACACCAAGATACGAGTTATCCCTGCTTAGAATAAATTCTTCCAGACCTGCTAGTTTTCTAGCAGCATTAACTCCAGCGAGCAAACCTTGTGCAGCAGCTTCCTCATATCCTGTTGTTCCATTAATCTGCCCTGCCAGAAAAAGCCCGCCTATTTTCTTTGATTCATAATTTTTTTTTATTTCACTTCCGTCAATAGAATCATATTCAACCGCATAGCCATATTTAATAATTTTGGCATTTTCTAAACCATTTATTGATTTAAGAAATCTTTCTTGAATCCTTTTCGGCAAAGAAGTTGAAATTCCGTTCGGGTAAATAACTGTCTTCTCCTTTGTTTCAGGCTCAAGAAATATTTGGTGGGATTCCCTTTGAGAAAACTTAATGACTTTATCCTCAATCGAAGGACAATATCTTGGTCCAGCTGTTTTGATCTTTCCGTTGTATATCGGGGAATGCTCTATGTTTTCTTGAATGATTTTGTGTGTTAATTCATTAGTATGAGTAATAAAACATTCAACTTGTTCATTGGGTAGCTTTTTATTCAAAAAAGAAAAGGGTGATGGCGAGGTGTCGCCGTACTGCGGTGTACACTTGTGATAGTTTATTGATCTTGCACAAAGTCTAGCCGGCGTTCCTGTTTTTAACCTTCTAAATAAAAACTTATTGTTTTTAAAGAATTTTGGTAAATTTGAGGATGATTTTCCGCCTAGTCTGCCAGCTAACCATGTTTGATTACCGCAATAAATCTTTCCAGAAAGGAAAGTGCCAGTAGTCACAATTAATGCACCGCAAATCGTTTTCCCAAAATTTTTAAGTGTTACTGAGGAAACTTTATATTTATGATTTCTCTGGTCTTTTTGAATATGTATATCGACAACTTCATCTTGCTTTATCTCTATATTTTCATTATGAATTATTTTTTTTATGCTTTCCTTATAGATATTTCTATCAATTTGGGCTCTTGGCCCTTGAACTGCTTCACCTCGGCTTTTGTTTAATATTCTAAATTGTATACCAGAGAGGTCCGCCGCCTGGCCCATTACTCCACCCAATGCATCAATCTCTCTCACAAGATGTCCTTTACCAAGACCTCCTATAGCTGGGTTGCAAGACAACTGTCCTAAATCATCCTCAGAAAAGGTAACAATCAATGTTTTAGCTCCGAGCTTAGTTGCTGCATATGCTGCCTCTACGCCGGCATGACCTCCACCAACAACAACCACATCAAAGTTATTTGTTTGTTTCACGTGAAACACCATTAAAAAATCCTGTTACTCTATTTGCCAATACAAAAGTTTTCAAATATAAAATCAAATTTTTTCTCGATTTCTACTTTACCAATAATGTTCTCTAACTCTAACAATGAAAGCCTTATCTCCTCAGCAACGATATCAATGTCATTTAAGTTTTCAGTGGCTAAGATTAAATGTTTTTTCATTTTTTTCAAGTGCTCGAAATGCCTTTTTTCGATGAAACCTCCATTTTCTAGCATCTCCGTATGGTCTTCTAAAATATTTTTTTCTAAAAATTTAAGTAATTTTCCATACATATTGTTATCCGACCCAGGATTTACGCAAGATATAGTTATAAAAGGCGGTTTTTTTAACTCTGGTATTTCTTTTTGCCATAGCTCTTTTGTCTGTTTGCACAAGTCGCTTTTGTTGTAGATTACTAAGAATTTTTTTCTTTTAGTTGTTTTTAAAAGATCCTTAACCATTGAAATGTAGAGTTTCTCTTTTAAAACATCAGCGGAAAGAACTAAAATTATGTTTGTTTCTTTTCTGATAAGTTCTGCAGTCTTTTTAACTCCTATTTTTTCAATAGAGTTGCCTGTTGTTCGAATTCCAGCTGTATCAAATATAGAAATTTTTTTGTCTCTTAGAAACATCTGAGATGAAATATAGTCTCTAGTTGTTCCAACTTTCTTTGAAACTATTGATCGATCCTCTTGATTTAAAACGTTAAATATGCTTGATTTTCCTACATTTGGCGGTCCACAAATTACAATTTTTTTTCCTTCCAGTGCCTTTTTCAACAACTTTGAGTTTTTCAGGCTATCATTAACTAACTTTAATAAGTGTAATAAATCCTCTTCTAAAGTTGTCAATGAAATAGTATCATCTTCTTCATCGAACTCTATAATGGCTTCACATAAAGCTGAAAGCCTTACTAATTTTTGATTCCATTCATCTAATTTGTTAGTCAACCCTCCAAATGATTGCCATGAAATAAGTTTTCTCTCATATTCAGTCTGCGCTTGTATAAGATTGTTTATGTTTTCAGCATCCATTAATGTAATCTTTTTTGCTAGAATTGCCCTTTTTGCAAACTCTCCAGGTTTTGCTATTCTTACGTTTTTTAAATAAAGAAGTTCTTCAAGAATTTTATCTATGATCGCAGGGCTACCATGAGGAAAAATTTCAATCATATCTTCTCCTGTGTATGAGGCCGGTGATTTATAATACACAAATATTACCTGATCAATTTTATTTAGATTAAAATCATAAAAATAGTTTAATTGTATCTTACGTGGTTTAATTACTTTTTGTTTAAAAAATTTCTCTATTATTTTGCTGCATCTAGAGCCTGAAATCCTGATAATAGCAAGGCCAGAGGTCCCTTTTGGTGTTGAATGAGCAATTATTGTTTCAATGCCTTGGTTCATAGAATGATACTCATGCAAAGAGAAATTTGTTAGCTATTCATAGATTCAAAAAAGTCATTGTTTGTTTTGGAACTTTTTATCTTTTCAATTAGGAATTCCATAGAATCTGTTACACCCATTGGCATGAGAATTTTACGTAAAATCCACATTTTTGATAAATCCTCCTTAGAGCATAGTAGTTCCTCTTTTCTAGTACCAGACTTAGTAACATCAATTGAGGGGAAAACACGTTTGTCTGATAATTTTCGATCGAGGATTATTTCTGAATTTCCTGTACCTTTAAATTCTTCAAAAATGACCTCATCCATTCTAGAACCTGTATCAACAAGAGCTGTTCCGATTATAGTCAATGATCCACCTTCCTCAATATTTCTTGCCGCTCCAAAAAATCTTTTCGGCCTTTGAAGAGCATTAGCATCAACGCCTCCAGTCAACACTTTTCCAGAACTAGGCACTTGAGTGTTGTATGCTCTAGCCAATCTTGTTATAGAATCTAATAAGATGATTACATCTCTTTTATGCTCTACCAGTCTTTTGGCTTTGGATATTACCATTTCAGCTACCGCCACATGGCGTACTGCTGGTTCGTCAAACGTTGATGAAACTACCTCTCCATTAACGGATCTTATCATATCAGTAACTTCTTCTGGTCTTTCATCAATTAACAAAACAATTAAGTACGCTTCAGGATGATTCGTTGTAATTGAGTGCGCAATATTTTGAAGCATTACCGTTTTACCTGTCCTAGGGGGTGCAACGATCAGCGCTCTTTGACCTTTTCCCAATGGGGAGATAAGGTCAAGTACTCTATTAGTAATGTCTTTCTTTGTTGGGTCCTCGATTTCCATGTTTATTTTTTCGTCTGGATAAAGTGGAGTGAGATTATCAAAATTAATTCTTTGCTTCGTCATTTCGACTTTTTCAAAATTTATCTTCTCTATCTTTGTAATTGCAAAATACCTCTCAGTTTCTTTTGGTGCTCGCATTTCTCCTTCTACTGTGTCTCCTGTTCTGAGGCTATTTGATTTAATTTGAGATGGTGAAACATAAATATCATCTGGTCCAGGTAAATAGTTTGCCTCTGGTGATCTTAAAAAGCCGAACCCATCTTGTAAAATTTCTAAAACGCCTTGACCATGAATCGCTGTATTATTATCTGCTTTTTGCTTCAATATAGCAAAAATCATATCTTGCTTACGGAGTGTCCCTGCATTTTCAATTTTCAATTCTTCTGCGATCTTTAAGAGTTCAGAGGGATTTTTCTTTTTTAAATCTTTCAAATGCATTTTTTTTCCATGAATAAGCGATTGCTTATACTTTATTTTTATCGCTAGTCGTAAAAATTGTCAATTACTTGGTTTAATTACTACAAGAAAAACTATTAATATGAAAAGAATTGTTGGTATTTCGTTTATTAGTCTAAAAAATTTTTGTGTATTTTCATTTCTGTCAATTGAGAACAACCTTACTTGTCTAGCACAATACATATGAAATCCAGACATTAATAAAACTAAAAGTATCTTAATATTAAGCCACAACTCACTACCTACTTCAGTTACGTAAACTAATAGGATTCCTAATACCCATGTTAAAATAAATGATGGATTCATTATAAATTTTAGCAGTTTCCACTCCATTGTTTTAAGTGTTTTTTTTGTTTCTTCTCCTTTGGCGTTAGCATGATACACAAATAATCTGGGTAAATAGAACAATCCCGCCATCCACGTTGTCATTACTATCACATGTCCTGCCTTTAAGTATAGGTAATATTCACTGAACAACATAGTTGACCCTTTTTATATGTTTTTTAGAATTAAATTTTCTAATAAGTCTATATGGTTTTTTTGATCGTTTAAACAAGGAATTGACTCAAATTTTTCTCCTCCAGACTCCAGGAACGATTCCTTCCCCTCTATTGCAATTTCCTCTAGAGTTTCAACACAGTCAGACGCGAACCCTGGGCAAATTATAAATATTTTTTTTTTCCCTTCTTTGGGTAATTCCTCAAGCGTTTTATCTGTATATGGCTCCAACCACTTGTCAGGACCAAATCGCGATTGGAATGTTGTTATTATTGGTATTTCAATCTTTGCTTCTTCCTTAATCAGTCTTGTAGTTTTATGACAATAACAATGATATGGATCACCTTTCTCAAAATACTTCTGTGGAACACCATGATACGATGCTATTATTGTATCTGGTTTCCATGTTGTCTCTTTTAATTTTTTTTTGATACTTTCAACTAATGCCTTTATATACATTGGATGCGATTCATAATGAGGTATTATTTTTAGGCTTGGTTGCCATCTCATTTTCATTAAACTTCTATATACCTCATCACACACTGTTGCCGTAGTTGGTGCTGCGTATTGTGGGTATAATGGGAGAACTAAAAGCCTTTCACAACCCTGTTTTTGCAAGTACTCTATCCTACTTTTTATACTTGGATTTCCGTACCTCATTGCATAAGTTACCTTTGTGTTTTTTGTTTGTATTCTCTTTGCTATTTTTAATGCCTGTTTTTCTGTGTAATATCTCAATGGTGACATGTTTTCTTCCTTCATCCATATCTTTTTGTAGGCTTTTGCTGTTTTTGCTGGTCTAAAAGTCAAAATAAATAGATTAAGTATTAATTGCCATATAACAGGATTTACCTCTATTACTCTTCTATCGGACAAAAATTCTTTAAGATATTTTCTTATATCAAACCATTTTGTCGAATCCGGTGTACCTAAATTTACTAATAATATCCCATCTTTTTGACTAAGTACTTTATTGTGATTACTTGGTATCATTTTGTCCTCTAACTATATTCACGGTTTTGTAAACATTTTCCACAGGTGTTGACGGGTTTATTCCATGCGATAGATTAAATATATGTTTTAAATCAGAAAACTTCTTAAGAATTTGCATAACCTTCTTTTCTAAGTAATCTCCACCGATATATAAATCAACTGGATCTAAGTTTCCTTGCACAGCTATTTTTTTTTCATAACAATAATCTATTACTCTTTCATCTTCTATCTCCTGCACTGATATAACATCACAGGTCACTTTCTTTAGAAAGGAGTATAATTTTTTTCCATTGCCTTTAGTAAAGCATATAATTTTAATCCTTGGATACTTTTTTTTGAGGTATTGTACAATTCTTAGGTTGGGCTGTATTATGATTTCTTCGTACTGGCTTGTGTTTGGTACACCTGCCCAACTTTCAAACAGTTGAATAACTTCAGCACCGGCTTGTATTTGGCCCTCTAAATATATTATTGAAAAATCAGTTAATATCTTTAAAAGATCGTTAATTTTATCTTTATATTTAATCAGAGAAACTTTGGTTTTGAAATGATCCTTACTAGTTTTTCCTTCAATCATATATGTTAATACTGTGAATGGACTTCCACAGAAACCTATTAACGTCTCTTTTGTTTTTCTTTTTTTAAGAAGATTAATTGTCTCAAAGACGGGAGATAAGTGGTTTAAAAAAGTCTTATTAGAAGCAAATTGAGTATTTCCTTCAAAATTAACAGGACAAAGTATCGGACCAATGTTTTCTAAAAAGTCAACTTCTATGCCCATTGCATGAGGCACTACAAGGATATCAGAAAATAGAATAATACAATCAAAGCCGAATCTCTTTATCGGTTGCATAGAAATCTCAGCTGCAATATTAGGGTTGTAACACATGTCTAAAAATGACGAACAAGAGGAACGTAGTTTACGGTATTCCGGTAAATAACGACCAGCTTGTCTCATAAACCAAATAGGTCTAGAAGTATGCTCATTTGACAAATAATCTAATATCATTTTCTATTAACATTAAAACTACTAAAATATATATATATAAGGTTGTAGTTGTTGTTGCAAAGAGTAAAACTAGGAAAAAAAGTTATTAACAAAAAGTGAACAGGTAATTAAATAATAAAATGTGAAGAACAAGTGGATAAGAGCTTAAGCACTTGAGAATTACAGGGGAAAAAATATAAGACAACAACGGGGAAGAAAAAGTAAATAACTTATAAACTAAAATAACGTGTGGAAAAAAAGTGAGTAAATAAATGAAAACGAGGATAAAAAAGTGAAAGAGCAAGAATTTGTTAAATTATTCACAAGTAGTACTAAAATTATCCTTGCCTCAAATAGTAATACCAGAAAAAAGATTTTACAGGCGAGCAACATAGAATTTGACATCAGGCCTCATAAAGTAAACGAAGAAGAAATTAAGAGGAAAAATCAGATCAAACCCCCACAAAACATAGTTTTTGAAATTGCAAAGGCAAAAGCATTATCGCAAACCTTAACGAATACGGAGGAGATTATTATAGGATCTGATCAAATTCTGGTTTGCGACGGCAAAATAATATCAAAGGCAAAGAGTAAAGATGAAGCAAGAGAAAAATTTC
>MDSZ01256412.1_pt1 | contig 20309 bp, 21 predicted proteins | sample 811201 | NCBI WGS metagenome assembly MDSZ01 (sample SAMN05326647, study PRJNA326480) | marine metagenome | isolation source: seawater | place: Indian Ocean: North | collected 2010 | reverse complement strand
TTAAAAGAGATTTAAATTGGTCTCCAAGAGAAGATTTCGATAGCGGATTGCTTAAAACAGTAAAATGGTATCTAGGTAAGTATATAGAAGGCATTTGAATTTATGTATAAGGGGATAATTTTAGCAGGAGGGAAAGGCTCAAGACTTTTTCCAATAACACTTGCAACATCAAAGCAACTTTTGCCTATATACGATAAGCCTATGATTTATTACCCATTGTCGGTTTTAATGACTTCAGGAATAAGAGATATTTTAATAATTGTAAATCCATATGATTTAGAAAATTTTAAAAAACTTTTAGGTGATGGTAGTCAATTAGGTATAAGTATTTCATATAAAGTGCAGCCTTCTCCAGATGGACTAGCTCAATCCTTTATAATAGGTGAAACTTTCATTGGCTCATCTAATGTATGTCTAATTCTTGGAGATAATATTTTTTTTGGTGAAAATTTTTCTTTACATCTTGAAAGAGGCATTCAAAGGAAAAAAGGAGCTACCATATTTTCTTACCATGTAAATAATCCTGAAGATTTTGGTGTAGTTGAATTTGATGGAAATAAAGTTGTAAATATTGAGGAAAAACCTAACAATCCAAAATCTAATCATGTAGTTACTGGTTTATATTTTTATGATAATGATGTTATTGAAATTGCTAAAAACTTAAAGCCCTCACCTAGAGGTGAACTTGAAATCACAGATATAAATAAAGTTTATCTAAAAAAAGATGAGCTATATTTAGAACAAATGAATAGGGAGTTTGCATGGCTTGATACTGGTACTTATGATTCACTAATCGCTGCTGGACAGTTTATTCATATGATTGAAAAGCGGCAGGGTTTAAAGGTTGCCTGTCTTGAAGAAATTGCATTTTCTCAAGGATGGATAGATTCTGATCAATTGATAAACCAAGCAAATAAGTTTAAATCTACTTCATATGGAAGCTACATACTCAATCTACTAGAAAAAAAATAATTATGAATATAACTGAATGTGCAATTGAGGGAGTTAAAATTATTGAGCCTGATGTCTTTGAGGATGAAAGAGGATTTTTCCATGAAACTTATCATAAAGACAAATATAAAGAATTAATAAATATTACTGACAAATTTGTTCAAGACAATCACTCTAAGTCTATGTATGGAGTGTTAAGGGGATTACACTTTCAAAAAAATAAAGCACAAGGAAAACTAATAAGAGTTGTTCATGGCCATGTATATGATTTTTTTGTTGATATAAGAAGAGACTCATCAACATTTGGTAGAGCTTTTGGAATTGAAGTTAACTCAGATAATAAGTTACAAGTTTGGCTTCCACCAGGATTGGCGCATGGCTTTGTTACTCTAAGTTCATTTGCTTATTTTGAATATAAATGTACAGACTTTTATGATCCTAAAGATGAATATTGCCTAATATGGAACGATCCAAAGGTAGATATAAAAATACCTATCCCAAGAGAAGATATAATAGTCTCTGCTAAGGATTCAAAAGGTCATACTTTTGAAGAATTAATTGCTAAGGATATTATATAGATGAATATACTAGTTACTGGTTCCGCTGGATTTATAGGGTCTCAATTATGTATAAATCTCTTAGAGAGAGGCGATAGAATATTAGGTGTAGACAATTTAAATGATTATTACAATGTCGAGCTCAAGAAAGCTAGACTAGAGAGACATCTTAAACATAAAAATTATACTCATTACAATTTGGATATTTCAAATAAAAAAGATTTAAAGAAAATATTTAAAGAAAATGCAATTGATGTTGTTGTAAATCTTGCTGCTCAAGCTGGTGTGAGATACTCAATTGAAAATCCAGATGTATATATTCAGAGCAATATAGTTGGATTTATGAATGTATTGGAATGCTGTAGACATAATAATATTAAAAATCTTGTATACGCTTCTTCCAGTTCTGTTTATGGAGCTAATACAACTAAACCATTTTCTGTTCATGACAATGTTGATCATCCTTTAAGTCTTTATGCTGCTTCAAAGAAGTCTAATGAATTAATGGCACATACTTATAGCAACTTATTTGAACTCAGCACAACTGGTCTTAGATTTTTCACAGTATATGGTCCATGGGGTAGACCAGATATGGCTTTATTTAAATTCACTAAAGCAATCATGAATGATGGTGAAATAGATGTTTATAACTATGGAAATCACGAAAGAGACTTTACTTATATAGAAGATATTATTGAGGGCATCATAAAGGTCATCGATAATCCAGCTAAATCTAATATTAATTGGAGTGGTAAAAATCCAGACCCTGGTTCAAGTTTTGCACCATGGAAAGTTTATAACATAGGAAGTAATAATCCGATTAAGCTTAATGACTACATTGCAGCTATTGAGGATAACGTAGGCAAAAAAGCAAACATTAATTTACTTCCACTCCAACCTGGAGATGTAATTGCGACTTATGCCGATGTTGATGACCTTTTTACAACATTTAACTTTAAGCCAAAATATAATATCGAAGAGGGTGTAAAAAATTTTGTTGAATGGTTTAAAAAATATCCAAATTTCTGAATCAAATGAGTGCTAGCAATAATAACCATAGCCTTATGAACTCTTTAAGGAGTTTGTGGAACAATTTTTCAATAAAAAGAAAATTTCAACTTATTTCTATAACTTTTGCAACATTTTTAACAGCTATATTGGATTTAATAAGTATTGGATCCATCATGCCATTTATATCAGTAATAATGGACTCAGAAAGTACCTTTAATGATCCATCTTTTAATAAATATTTCACATACTTTGGATATACATCTGGACAAGATATTATCCTGCCTCTTACATATTTTTTTATTTTGATTAATGTCATAGCTGCAGTTATAAAAATTATTATTTTTTGGTTTCAAAATAAGATTAGTGTCTTATGCGGAAATGATCTTAGTCGATTAGCATATACCAAGACAATATATCAGCCTTTTGAAATACATATTAAAAGAAATTCTGGAGACGTAATAAGCTCAATAGTCAATAATGTAAATATAACTGTTTTTGGCGTACTTTACATGGTACTTCTTTTTATTAGTTCTCTAATTTTTACTTTGGCTATTTTGGGAGGAATATTAATTATTGATCCTATTATTTCTTTAATTGCATTAGCAACACTGTGTTTTTTTTACATACCAATATCTATATTTCTAAAAGGAAGGCTTGAAAAAAATAGTAAAATTGTAGACTTAGGACAAAAAAAGATTGTCAGATTCATTCAAGAAGCATTGGGCGGTATTAGAAATTTGATACTTGATAAATCACATGGTTTTTTTATAAAAAAATATAACGAAATAGACTTTGGATTAAGAGATGCCGTTGCTGAGAATAAATTTTTAGGAAGTGTTCCTAGATATGTTATTGAAGCTTTAGTAGTAATATTGTTGGCACTGCTTGGATTATATTATGCCTATCAACCCGATGGCATGAGTTCTGGCTTACCTATCCTAGGTTTTATTGCTTTGGCTTCACAAAAGCTTATTCCAAATATGCAGCAAATTTATAGATCCTATGCCTCAATTGCTGGTAGCAAAGAAAATCTTGACGATACTCTTAATATCTTAAATCAAGATTTAATTACAAATGATGATGATTTAGCATCTCAAAAAAAGATCTATGATTTCAATAAGCTTTCTCTTAAAAATATATCATTTAGATACACTAAAGATGACCCATTGATATTTAATGATATTAACTTAGATGTTTATAAGGGTGAAAAAATTGGGATTGTTGGAGTTACAGGAGGAGGTAAAAGCACTCTTGTGGATTTAATTCTTGGTTTATTAAAGCCTGAATCCGGGGAAATTTGTATCGATGATAATAGTATAGAGACTATCAAAAGTTCATGGCAAAAAATGATTTCTCATGTGCCTCAAGATGTTTACTATAGTGATGACTCATTTGCTAAAAATATTGCCTTCGGAAGTGATTCAGAGAATATTAATAAAGATAAGCTTATTGATGCATCAAAAGATGCACGCATTCTTGATTATATTTTGAAACAAGATAAGAAGTTTGATCATAATTTAGGCGAATCTGGTGTTCAGCTTTCTGGTGGTCAAAAACAAAGGCTTGGGATAGCAAGAGCCTTATATAAAGATTCAAATTTAATAATTTTTGATGAAGCAACAAGTGCGTTAGATGAAAATACGGAGAAAGATGTAGTAAATTCCATTCAATCAATCGATACAAATAAAACTGTTTTAATAATAGCGCATCGTTTATCAACTATTAAAAACGTTGATAGGATAGTGTTTGTTGAAAATGGTAAATTAGAAATTTTCAACTCATTTGCAGAGTATGAACAAGAAAAATTGAGTAATAAATAATGTGCGGCCTCGTTGGTTATATAGAATCAAAAGATGGCTCAGTCTGTTCAAATGACATTGATAGAGCAATAAAATCTTTAGAGCACAGAGGGCCTGATGCATCAGGAAAAGATGAGTTCTTCACTAATAAAAAAATAGGATTTGGACATAGAAGATTATCAATATTAGATATATCCAATGCCGGCAATCAACCTATGGAATCTTTTACTGGCCGATTTAAGATTATTTTTAATGGTGAAATATATAATCATTTAGAAATACGTGAATACATTTTAAGTAAACATGGGTTTAATTCATGGAAAAGCTCCTCTGACACAGAAACATTACTAAATCTGTTTGAGTTTATTAAATTTAAGGATGCTCTTAAATTAATAAAAGGGATGTTTGCAATTACATTATTCGATCTAAAACAGAATTGTATTTATTTTTCTAGGGATAGAATTGGTGAGAAGCCGCTGTATTTATCTTTTAATGAATCATCGATACTTTTTGGATCTGAGTTAATTGCAATGACAAAGTTTTCTTCTTTCAAAAAAGATATTTCCATGACAGCTTTGTCCTCTTTCTTTAAGTTTAATTATATTCCTTCACCTCAAACAATATATCAGAGCACTTTTAAATGTCCTTCAGGAAGATTTATTTGCATTGATTTAGATAAATTTTCATTCAATAAGACTTATGAATGTTTCAGTGATATTTTTTTAAATGAGGGAGCTTCAATTGATACCTATTGGTCATCATTTTCTTTGTTGGATAAATTTAAACCAGCAATTGATGATTTTAATCAAGCTTCATCGGAACTTGAAAAAATTCTATCTAAATCAGTAAAAGATCAATTAATATCTGATATGCCAATAGGTGCATTTCTTTCTGGAGGTATAGACTCTTCTCTTATAACCGCCTTAATGCAGAAAGAAAGCATGGATAGAGTGAAGACATTTACAATCGGTTTTGAAGATAAAAGATATGATGAATCAAACTATGCAAAAGATGTAGCTAAGCATTTAGGAACCGATCATACAGAATTAATCTTATCTCAGGATGATGTGCTTGATATCATTCCTAATCTTAGTCAGATTTACAGTGAACCGTTTGCTGACTCATCACAAATCCCGACTCTTTTAGTTTCTAAGCTAGCAAAATCCCAAGTTTCTGTTGCTTTATCTGGTGATGGTGGAGATGAATTATTTGGAGGATATAACAGGTATTTTTTAGCGCCATCGGTTTGGTCCATCTTAAGAAAATTTCCATATTCATTTAGAAGTTTCGGTGCTACTGTTTTATTGTCTTCTCCCAACTTATTAAAGTTTTTAGAAAATACATCTAGGCTTTTATACAAAAAAACACCAGTTCAATTAGTTGAAAAAATTCAATCTCTGTCAGCTAAAGTTAAAAATATAAAGTCAGAAAAAGATCTTTTTATATCATTAATTTCAGGCCATGAGGATTTATCAGTACTTTTAAACTTTGATCCCAATCCTTATTCTTATGCCTATGATGATAAAATTTGGTCAAATTCAAGTTTATCTTTCCAAGAAAAAATGATGTATCTAGATATGATAACTTATCTACCTGACGACATAATGTGCAAAGTAGATAGAGCAACAATGGCATTTAGCTTAGAATCAAGAGCTCCTTTTCTTCATCAAGATGTGTTGGAGGCTAGTTACAAAATTCCAACAAAATATAAGATAAAAAACAAAAGTGGAAAATACATACTTAAGGATATACTTTATAAATACGTACCTAAAGATTTGATTGAAAGACCAAAACAAGGTTTTGGAATTCCTTTGGATGAGTGGATTAAGGGCCCATTAAAGACTGATTTTTATGAATCAATATCAGATGAAAATTTATCCCACCAATTGCTTAATAAAAGTAGCGTTAAAAAGATGCTCGATGATCACATTGGTGGAAAAAGAAATTGGCAAAATCAACTATGGGCGATTTACTCTTTTCAAAAGTGGTTCTATGAAAATGAAATCAATTCTTAACTATGCATAATATTTTAATCTTGGGTGGAAGTGGTTTTATTGGTAAAAATTTATTGAGTTACATGAATGAGATAGATTTTTTTAAAAATAATAAAAAGCTTGTAATATCGTCTAGAGACTTATCTCATATGAATGATGCACTAAAAAATTTTGAAATTTATAAAATTAAATTAGAAGAAATCGATAGAATTAAGATTTTAATAAAAGAAAATGATATAAAAACAATTGTTCATTTAGTATCAGGCATCATTCCTGCTTCTAATGAGAATGATTTTAGAAAAGAAATAGACAGCGTTATTAATCCAACGATTGAAATATTTACCTATGCGGCTGAGATTGGTGCAAAAGTATTATTTATTTCTTCAGGTGGAACAATTTATAAAAATAATTCATCAGCCCATAAGGAAACCGAAAATTTAGATCCAATAAACTTTTATGGTAAGTCAAAGGTTATGATTGAAGAGGCGCTTAAAAAGCTTAAGATAAATTCTAACTTAGAATATATCACTCTGAGACCTTCAAATGTCTATGGGAATTTTTATAATTTAAATCGCAATCAGGGACTTATTCCAAATACTATTAATAATATTTTAAACAATCAACCTGTTACAATTTGGGGCGATGGTTTAGCTAAAAGAGATTATTTATTTGCTGAAGATTTATGCAAGATTATTTGTCAATTAATTCATAAACAAGATATCTCTGGAGAATTCAATATAGCATCCTCATCAGTGTATAGTGTTCTTGAGGTAGTAAAACTAATAGAATCAAAAACTAGTATTTCCGCTAATATTCAATTTAAAGATAGCAGAAATATAGATGCATATTGTAGTATTTTAGATACTTCAAAGATAAAAAGAATTATTGATTTTAAACCTCATAATTTAGACTATGGACTTGATAATATTCTAAAAAATATTCCATTAAATAATGAATAACAATTTAGCAATATCTATACCTACTTACAACAGATCATCAATACTTAAATCAAATTTAGTTAATATAATTTCTCAGGCCAAAGAATTTGATATTCCAATATATATTTCTGATGACAGTAACAATCTAGAAACTAAAAAAATAATAGATGAATATAAGAAGGATTACAATTCCTTGTACTATACTCAAAATATTCCAAGCTTAGGGCATGATAGAAATATTGTTTCCTGCTTATCGAATAAAGAATTCGAATATATTTGGCTTATGGGTGATTCAATGTCAATTTCAGATAATGCTGTTAAGCAGATATTAGAAATTATTCACTCAGAATCTCCTAATATTATCAGCTGTGGAGCTGAAAATAGAAGCATAGAAATAGATTCTAGTCATATATATGATAAAGATTTTATTTTAGAGAAATTTGGCTGGCACAACACTTTAACCGGGACAACTATATACAGCAAAAATGCTCTCAACTTTGTTCAGGATTTAGATCTTCTAGAGTGTAAAAATTTTCCACAGATATCCATTATTTTTAGAGCATTGAATGAAAAACCTTCTTTTTACTGGGTTAATAAATCATTAATTTATGCCCACAAAGATAAAGAAAGTTATTGGCAGAAGAATATATTTGAGACATTTATTGATGATTTTTCAAGGGTTGTTTTTTATTTACCTCCAGAGTATTCGAATCATCTAAAGTCTAAAGTAATCCCAATTCACTCCAAAAGGGCTAAAATCTTCGACTTAAAATCTTTATTAGTTTTGAGAACCGGAGGTATTTTTAATTTTAAAAAATTTAAAAAATACTATAAAACATTTAAGAAGAACAGTAGCACAAACCTTCTTTTAATTTTTTTAATTTCAATTATTCCTAAGTCAATCTTGATTCCAATCCGTGAATACAATAAGAGTAGTAGCAAAAAATGAATAATAATCAGAATCAATTCTATTCATGGATTGTATTCTTTTCATTAATGGCATTTGCTTCGTATTATTTTGTATTAATAGCAACAAATATCTCAAATGATTATCCTGAATATACTGCTCTTGCAGATAGGTTAAGAGGTGAGCCACTAAGCTATTCTTTTGAAAGGGAGCTTACGGAGCCATTTTATTTAATAATATTTTGGATTTTAAGTAATGCCTTTGCTTCGAAGACAGTGGTCTTAATAGCTGGCCTTATACCATTAATATTTAAATCTATAATAATAAAAAGGTTTTCATACTATCCATTTATTGCTCTTGTATTTTATTTTGGAACTTTTTTAGCGTTGCATGATGCTAATCAAATTAGATTAGCTGGAGCATGCATATTCATACTTTATGCTTTAATGACCAAAGAAGATATCAGCAAAACCAAATTAATTGCCTTATCTATTGCTGCTACAGCATTTCACTATACAGGCATCTTGCTTCTTATTCTTTTATTTAAAAATAGAAAATATTTAGCACTAATCTTAATGACAATAGCATCGTTTTTATTCGTACCAATATTTGAATATATCGAAACAATTAATGAATCTTTTAAAATTTTTAACAGGTATACAGCTGAGACTGAAACCCTCGGATTGACCTCTCCATATTTTTTACTTCACTCCGTTGCAGCAATTAGTTCATTATTGATATGGAAAACATTAGATAGTACTCAAAAGAAAGGCTCACTTTTCCTTGCCATGGGCGCATTAGCTTTTATATTATTTCAATCTCTTGATATTCTTGCTATCAGAATTAGAGAGTTAGGATATTTAGGCATAATTCCTTTGTTGTTTTCATCAAAAATAAGATTAACAATTCCATGGATTGCAATAATAACTTCGGCCTTTCTAATTTTTCTATTATTTATTTATGAGGTTTGGACAGAACTATTGGGATACATGATATGAAAAACTCACTTGTTGACATTGTTATAGTTAATTGGAACGCTGGAAATTATTTAAATAATTGTATTAGATCAATCATAGCAAATAAAAATGAGAACATTGGTAAGGTGATAATTGTTGATAATGGTTCTACCGATCAATCATTAGAGTTGTTGCCAATAAATATAGATTTTATAACTGTAATAAAAGAAAAAATAAATCATGGTTTTGGAAAAGCTTGTAATATTGGCGCTACTTATACAAACTCAAAATATATTTTATTTTTAAATCCAGATACAGAAATAAATAAATCTAGTATTGAAGGTGCTTTAAATTTTATGGAACAAGAGAACTCTTCAGAAGTTGGTATTTGTGGCATTCAATTAAGAGATGAACAAGGTATAACTGCATCGTGTTCAAGATTTCCTTCACTTTTTAACATTTTTAATTCTTCAACAGGATTATCTAAATTATTCTTTAAGCTTGGTTCACCTATGAAGGATTTCTCTCATAAATTGAGCACTGAGGTTGACCAGGTTATGGGAGCCTTCTTTTTTATTAAATCAGATTTATTTAATAAATGTAATGGATTTGATGAGCAGTTTTTTGTTTATTACGAAGAAGTTGATCTTTCAAAAAGAATCAATGATCTTGGTTTAAAATCATTTTTTCTAGCTGATTGTTATGCTTATCATGTTGGAGGTGGTGTATCCCAACAAGTTAAAGCACAAAGATTATTTTATTCTCTTAGGAGCAGGATTTTATATTCAAAGAAACATTTTAATTTTTTAAGCTATTTTTTAATTTATTTCTTGAGTTTATTTGTAGAGCCAATTTCTAGAATTGCATTTTCTCTATTAAAGTTAGAATTTAAAGCAATATATGAAACAATTAGTGCATATAAATTACTTTTCAAATGGACTTTTCAAAGATAAAAAACGAAGTAATTATTCGTCAATTTTAATTTTTGAATGTGGGTGTTAAAATAAACGCAAAATTAAAGGGTACATAATGAAAGCAGTCATTCTTGCTGGCGGTTTAGGCACAAGATTAAGTGAAGAAACATCTTTTAAACCAAAGCCAATGGTTGAAATAGGCGGGATGCCAATCTTATGGCACATCATGAAGACATACTCACTTGCAGGAATTAATGAGTTTGTTATCTGTCTTGGTTATAAAGGCTATGTAATTAAAGAATTTTTTGCTAATTATTTCTTACATATGTCTGACGTTACGTTTGACCTTAAGAATAATTCCATGGAAGTGCATAACGCAAATGCAGAATCATGGAAAGTGACTTTGGTTGATACTGGAAGAGATACAATGACAGGTGGCAGACTTAAGAGAGTTAAGTCATATTTAGGAGATGAAGATTTTTGCTTTACCTATGGCGATGGAGTTTCTGACATAGATATATCTTTATTATTAGAATTTCATTCAAAAAATAATAAATTAGCAACAATAACAGCTGTTCAGCCTCCGGGACGCTTTGGTTCATTAGAAATCAATAATGATCAAGTAAACAGTTTTCTTGAAAAGCCAGAAGGAGATGGTGGCTGGATAAATGCAGGATTTTTTGTTTTATCTCCTAAAGTAATTGATCTTATTGAAGGAGATAGAACAATTTGGGAAAATGAGCCACTAACTGAATTAGCAAGTAAAGAAGAATTGTCTGCATATAGGCATACTGGCTTTTGGAGACCAATGGACACATTGAGGGATAAAACTTCCTTAAATGAACTTTGGTCTAGAGATCAAGCTCCTTGGAAAAAATGGTGATTGATAATTTTAATTCTGTATTTAAGAATACCAACACATTTATAACAGGACATACAGGATTTAAAGGTAGCTGGCTAACTTTATGGTTGAGCAATCTACATTCTAATATTTCAGGCTTGTCATTAGAGGCTGAAGCAAACTCCCATTGGAATGATCTTGAAATATCAATTGTTAATAATAATATTGGTGATATTGGGGAATATGATTTTGTTGAAGAATCTTTGTTAAGAGCAAATCCTGAAATAATTTTTCATCTTGCTGCTCAGCCATTAGTAAGAGAATCTTATAAAACTCCCATTGAGACCTGGAAAACAAATGTGATTGGAACTGCAAATTTATTGCAAGCATCCAGAAAATTAAATAATCTCAAAGCTATTGTCGTTATTACTTCTGATAAGTGTTATGAAAATATTGAAATTGATAAAGGGTACAAAGAAGATGATATCTTAGGTGGTCATGATCCATACAGCTCTTCAAAAGCTGCAGTGGAAGTTCTCGTCTCAAGCTTTAGAAGATCATATTTTTCAGATGTTAATTCTCCAAGACTAGTAACAGCTAGAGCTGGTAATGTTATAGGAGGTGGTGATTGGTCAAAAGATAGACTAATTCCAGATTTGATAAGAAGTTCTGTAGAAGGTAATCCAATGTTGATAAGATATCCAAACTCAACCAGACCTTGGCAACATGTATTAGATTGTAATTATGGATATCTTCAGTTAGCAATGAAAATAGCATCAAGCTTAAGCGTAAAAGAAAATGCATTTAATTTTGGTCCATCCCAAAAAAGCAATGCTAAAGTTAAAGAAATATTAAAAAAAATTAAATCATTTTGGCCTTCTATTAGTTGGGAATTAGATGATCAAGGCAATCCTCATGAAGCAGGATTTTTATACTTAGATAGCTCTTTATCAAGAGATGTTTTAAATTGGAAGCCAATTTTAAATCTTGAAAATACTTTAAAAATGACTATTGATTGGTATAAAAACTACAATGAGGACATAATAAGTAGCAGAAATCAGTTATCAGAGTATACGAAATTATTGCAAGACTCCTCTAAGAATTAGCATGAAAATTAAATCATTACCCATTGAAGGAGCATTTAATGTGGAATTCACTGATTTCAAAGACTCCAGAGGTATATTCAAAAGATTGTACTGCCAAGAAGAATTAAGTGGAGTTTTGTCTTCAAAGCAAATAGTTCAAGTCAATACCTCTGAAACTTTTCAAAAAGGCTCTATTAGAGGTATGCATTTTCAAAATCCTCCCAAGTGTGAAATAAAATTTATTCATTGTATTCAGGGGGCAGTTTATGATGTAGTGGTTGATTTAAGAAAATCATCAAAAACTTTTCTCCAATGGCATGCAATTGAGCTTTCAAGTCAAAAAAATAATATGATTATTGTTCCCGAAGGTTGCGCTCATGGTTTTCAGTCTCTTTTGAAAAATTCAAGACTTCTTTATTTTCATACTGAATTTTATCACCCTGAATATGAATCTGGATTAAGATATGATGATCCATTAATTGGAATAAATTGGCCACTAGAAATAAATTCTTTATCTAAAAGAGATAGCGAACACAAACTTTTGTCTCACAACTTTAAAGGTATTGAAGTATGAACTGTAGACATTGCAATAAAAAGTTAGAAAATGAATTTATAGATTTGGGAAGTGCTCCTCCATCAAATAACTATGTCACGAAAGAAAAATTACAATTTGAAGAGACAGCCTTTCCTTTAAAGGTTATGGTTTGCGATAATTGTTGGTTAGTTCAAACCGAAGACTTTAGCAAAGCCGATGAACTTTTTACAAATGAATATGCATATTTTTCATCTACTTCAACAAGTTTTCTTGAACATGCAAAAAAATATGTATCTGAAATTATAAGCTTCTTAAAGCTTAAAAAGAGCTCTTTTGTTGTAGAGTTAGCCTCAAATGATGGCTACCTTTTAAAGAATTTTGTTAAATTAGGTATACCTTGTTTAGGAATTGAACCAACAAAAAGCACTGCTGAGTTCTCTAGAGGTCAAGGTATTGAAACTATAGAAGAGTTTTTTGGAACAAATTTTGCAAAGAAACTTAGCAAAGATAAGAAAGCTGACTTAATAATTGGAAACAACGTCTATGCTCATGTTCCTGACATAAATGATTTTACTGGCGGTATAAAAGAGCTTTTATCCCCTAATGGCACCGTAACACTTGAATTTCCACACATCGTTGAACTGGTTAAAAATAATCAATTCGATACTATCTATCATGAACACTATTCATATTTATCTTTATTTTCAGTCTCTAGAATTTTTAATAAAGCTGGATTAAAAATTTATAAAGTAGAACAACTTCAAACTCATGGAGGTAGTATTAGGATTTATGGATGCCACATAGATGACAATAAAGTGATTGAAAAATCATATGAAGAGACAATCAATAAGGAAATTGAACTAGGAATCGATAGCATAGAATTCTATAAAAACTTTAATACAAGGGCTGAAAAAATTAAGAGTGAATTTTGCAAATTTCTTACAGAATGCAAAGAAAAAAATCAATTTGTATGTGCCTATGGAGCCGCTGCAAAGGGAAACACATTACTAAATTACTGCGGTATTAAAGATGATTTAATTAATTATGTCTGTGATGCGGCTGAAGCTAAACAAGGTAAATTTTTACCAGGATCAAAAATACCTATTGTTCATCCAGATGTACTTAAAAATGAAAAAAAAATTGATTATTTAATAATTTTTCCATGGAATATAGCAGATGAGATTGTTACTCAATTAGATTTTCTTAAATCAAATGGAACAAAATTTGTAATAGCTATACCCAAGCTCACTATAATTTAAATGAATGTTTTAATTACAGGAGCGTCAGGTTTTATTGGAAAACATTTAATTGATATTCTTGATCATGACAATGCTTATGAAATTCATGCAATTTATAATCTTAAAAAACCAAATAAAAATTTGGATAAAGTTAAGTGGCATAAATTAGACCTTTTTAAAGATCATGATGTAGAAGAATTAATAAATAAAATACAACCAACTTACATCATTCATTTAGCTTGGTATACTGAGCATGGTAAGTTTTGGAGTTCTAAAAAAAATAAGGATTGGATGCTAGCTTCCATTAAATTATTTAAAGAATTTAAAAAATATGGTGGAAGACGTTTTATAACTTCAGGTACTAAGGCTGAATATTTTGATGGCGAGTTTATAGAGCAGTACCTAAACACAACATTTGAATGTAATGAGTTAGATGAACCTAATCCAGATACTATTTATGGAAAATATAAGAATTTTCTTCATAAGGAATTAGAAAAACTTGATAACGAAAGCAAAAGAAGTTTGGTTTGGGCCCGAATTTTCGACACCTATGGTCCCTATGAAAATGAAAAAAAATTCTGCTCTTATGTAATTAAAAACTGTATCGATAGGAAAAAAATTGTATGTAATAATCCATCTTTAGGAATGGATTTTCTCCATGTTTATGATATTGCAAATGCATTTAAATTTATTTTAGAAAAAGATTTCATTGGAACTATAAATATATCGTCTGGTAAAACTGTCACACTTAAATACATTTCAGAGTACATTACAAAGAAATTTAATTGTGAGAATTTGCTCGAATTAAATCATGAAAGCAAGGATAAGCGTCAGATATTTGGAAACAATAGCACTTTAAAAAATCTTGGCTGGAATAAAAAATATACAATTGAAAATGGACTCAATGACTTAATCGATTTTTATGATGAAAGATATAAATAATTTAAAAATAGGATATTGGCCAAACTCTATGTCACTTGATGCGCCAGGAGATAGAAGACGCTTTGTCTTTTATTTAGAAACTAAAAAAATTAATTTTGAGCATTTTAATCCCAATAAAAAATATGATTTAGTTTATTTATCACAAGCAGCAGATATTTCTCAAATTAAAGAAATTAAGAATACTGGAGCCAAAGTTTTTTATGACAATATTGATTCATACTCCTCTGACAAGAAATCTTTTAGATCAAGATTCAGAGGAATAGCAAAATACCTAAACCGATCAAGTAAATATTTGATTTTAAATAATACTAGGTTTCTTAATAGCTATTTTTTGCCTTCAGTAGATGCAGTCGTATGTGCTTCTGAAGAGCAAGCAAGAGTTGCAAGAAAATTTTCTAAAAATGTTTTTTGCATACCTGACCATACACACAATGAAAATATTTCCATTAAAAAAGATTATTTATCAAATGATATTATTAATATTGGATGGGAAGGGTTGGGATCAAATGTCTATCAGCTCAATACTTTGAAAAATGTATTTAAAGAATTTTCTAAAACACATAAATTTAATCTACATGTGATAAGTGATAAAACTTCGTACAAATATATGAACAGGTATATAAAGATTGATAATGAAAAAAGTATTAAGAGTTTATGTGAAAACGTAATTTTTCATGAATGGAATAATGATACATACTCATCTATTTTAGCTTCATGTGATTTTGCTGTGATACCAATAAATCTTAATAGTAGGATGGCATCAGGTAAGCCTGAAAATAAATTAATACATCTTTGGAAGATGGGTATGCCTGTAATAACGGCAAATACAAAAAGCTATACAAGGGTAATGGCTGAATGCGATGTGGATCTCGTATGTAATATGGAAACTGACTGGATTAAGAAATTAAGATTGTTGTCAGATGATTATGAACTAAGGAAGGCCATAGGAAAAAAAGTTTATAATTATTCCAATAAGTACTATGGGTCAAAAGCGGTTATTAATATGTGGGATTCAATGTTCAATCAAGTTTTGAAATGATAGATTACAGAAAATATGATCATATAAACGACTATGGTTTATATAAATCCTTTTGTGAAAAGAATTTTGGAAAAAACTGTTATCAATCTAAGATTGAGCATATAGAATGGCTTGAGTCTAATCAGTCTCACTTCATTAATTTAGCAGTTAAAGATGATGAAATTCTTGGTTGTTTTCATGGGTTTGAAGCCCCTGTGAAAGTAAATAATGAAATACATACTTTTTTATCTCTGCATGATTTGATGGTTGATAGAGAAAAAGGCTCACAAATAGGACTTAAACTTATGCAAGATGGAATTCTCCAGGACAATCCTGTAATTCTTTCAGGAGCCATAGGAAGAATCTCAAGAGCATATAAAAGGTTAGGATCAGTTCAATTTCAATCTCATTGGTATAGAAAATTTATAATACCTAAAAATCCATTAAAATTTTTCTTTCTTAGAAAGCAATTTGTTGAATCTATTCAGAATGATATGGATTTTAACTTCATTAATAACAAGGACAAGAATTCAAAGAAACAAATAAAATATATAACTAGCTCCTATAAATATGACAATGATTTCTCAAAAATTTTTTTTGAATGGAGATTTTATCAATCTGACTCTCCATTAACTTTTTTTGCATATGATGATAATTTTAAAAATATAATAACTTTTTCTATAGGCTTAAGAGGATTCATTCCATTCTTGAGAATAATATCTGTAGCTAAAAACGACGACACGATTTATGTAAAACTTTTAAAGTCAGTCGAAAGATTTGCTTCTAAAATAGGCATACCTGTGATTTTGTATACAATTACTGAAAATATCACACCACCTACAATATTAAAATATAAAAGATATAAAGATATGCCTAAGTCCTATGTATTTTTAAGAAAAAGAAATACATTACATAATTTTTCTATAAATGGTTTCTCTACTGACTTAGGATTTGATAGTTTTTTTTACAAAGGAATAAATGAATAAATCAGAAAAAGGTATTGTTACATTTTCATTTGATTGTGAAGCAAAATGGGGTATGGCTGATTTAAACTTACATTGGACAAAAGAACTTACCAATAATAATTTAGTTGAAGTATATGAATATATTTTAGAAGCCCTTAAAAAATACAATATACCATCTACTTTTGCTTTTGTAGGAGCTATGACAGAGACCAAAGAGAATTTTGTTGCTACTACTGAACCACTTATGAAGGGCAAGAATCATAGAGAATGGCTTAAACCAATTATGAGTCAGATAAGTAAAGATGATGAAGGATGGTTCTTTCCAAGCATCATAGATCTTTGTAAACAGGATAATTTGCATGAAATTGCTTCACATGGATATACCCATGTTCCATTTAGTTGTCTTTCAGAATATGAGATTGATCAAGAGTTAGAGCTAATTAAGGAGTGGTCATTAAAAAATCAAATTAATTGTAAAACATTAATATATCCTAGAAATGATATTAATTACATTCAAAAGCTTAAAAGTTATAACATCGAGCTATACAGAACTCCACCCAAACTTTTTGATATTAAATATTTTCCTAAATATGTAAATACTTTCTTTGAAGAATTAAATATATTCAAAAAAAGTGAAGAATTTAATGATAAAGGTTTTGCTCTTCCAGGCGGTGTTTTTATTAATTGGAAATATGGACCAAGAAAAATAATTCCAAAAATGATTTCTAACATTAGATATAAAAACATTCTAAATGATGCTATAAAAAAAAATAGAGTAGCTCATTTTTGGACACATCCTCATAACTTCATTACTGCGCCAGAATCAAAAAAGATTTTTGAAAAACTATGCCAAGAGATAAAAGAAAAAGTTGAATCAAATGAATTAGAAATTCGTAGACAGATAGATTTTATTTAAAATCTTTCAATAACTTATCAAAAAATAAATAAATGCTGTTAACTGTTAACCTCATCAAATGCATAAATGTGATTTTTCTAAATCTATTATTAAGATCCAAGTAAAAAAACTCTCCCCCTGACCTTACATTACTAAAACCTAAATCATAAATAGGAACTTTTAATTTCCACGAACAGTAATTCAAAGCCAATTGATCTCTTTTAGCTTCGCTAACATATTCCTCCCAGCAATTATGAAGCAATTTTCTCGAGTTTTTGTTGTTTTTACATATTATTATATTATTTTCGAATAATCCTCTATTTTTTGGATAAGATTCCTTTCTATACTTCTTCATTTGTTTCTTAATTTTCCAAAACCAATCTAAAGAATCTTCGATGCACTGATTTCCCTCATCATATATACATTCTCTTTCATAATGCCTATAAAGAAACAAGTCTTTATCTATTTTAGATATCTTGTTTATAAGGTGAGACACGCTCTTAGTGATCTCAATATTCCCATCAATATATATACTTATGTCATGAGTTGGAAGAAATTCACTTGGATGAAATTTGACGTATCTATTCTTATCTTTATTTGAGAAATTATCTAATCCATTAATCGGTTGCATAATCCAACCATCTGGAACATTTTCGTATGACTCTGTGAAAAAAATATATTTAATATTTTTTTCTAAATCTTTATGTTTAATTAATTTTTCATAATTTCCAGTTACGCAAGAATAAACCACTATTTTATTATTTGTCTCAAGATTAGAATGCATAGTTCTTTGATGGTATTTTAACTACTAACTAATTATAATTAAATCTTTAAATTATAGGGAATTATTATGGAAAACAAACTCATTGAAATAATAGCTGAGGCTTTAGAAATAGATAATTCTGTTGCTGAAAATAACCTTAAATTAGATCCTGAAGACAATTGGGATTCCATTGCACTACTTTCTGTAATCGCTTCAATTGATGAAGAGTTTAATATTCAATTAGATGGAGATAAATTGGCTGACTGTAGATCTATTCCAGAAATATTAAAACTTTTAGAAGATAATTCTTGAGCGAAGCTAAATTCTTACATTTATCAAAAAATAATTCATTTTTTGTAATACATGGAAATAGATCTTGTTATAAGACAAAATCTCATATAAAAAAAGTTATAAATTTTTTTGAGCTTGTAAATTCTCCCTTTTTTAGTTTAAGACTTTTTCAAGATCGTTATTTTCAAAGCAGGCTAATAATTTTAAAAAAACTTAAAAAAATAAATATTAATCTTGCTGATGTTAAAGTTTCCATATCACATAACAGATACTCTTTTATTGCACTTGTATCAAGAAAACATGTGGATATATCTGTTGATCATGAGCCTAATGAAAGATACATTTCTAATGCATTGCGTAATAAAATTTCAAAAACAAATAAGCCTGATTCACTATCATTATTAGGCTTTATAAATATTGTTGAAACTTTAGTAAAAATTACAAATCAAAAATGGAGCTCTATAATGGCTAATTTTGAAATCAAAAGTTTTGATGTTTTACCAAACGTATATGTCATAAACCTTGGCAAAGAAACTATTTATTCTAAATTCTATCGCTATAATGACAATCAAATATGTATAAGTACAAATAAATTAGAGATATTAAAATGATAGTATTAACAGGTGCTTCTGGCGGGATAGGGTTAGAAATTTTAAAAGAATTATCAAAGCTGGATGATATTTTAGCAACATATCATTCCTCAAAACCTTTGGATACAAATTTAAAGAATGTTAGTTTTCATAAGGTTGACATCTCATCTCATGAAGAAATAAAAAATTTTATTTATGAACAAAGCACAAACATAAAAGATGTAACATTAATAAATATGGCTGCTGTATCTTTAGATGGATTACTGGCAAGTTATGATTTAGAGGATTGGGATAAGGTAATGAGTATCAATCTTACTTCAAATTTCTTATTATCAAGATATTTATTACCAACTATGATAAAAGATAAATGGGGAAGAATTATTCATATATCATCAACAAACTCAGCTATTGGGGCAGGAGCTTATTCAGCCTCAAAAACTGGCCTTGAAGGCCTTTCTAAGGCTCTTTCTAAAGAATATGCAAGATATAATATAACTTCAAATGTAATTAAATTAGGTGTATTTGATACGGGTATGTTTCATAGGTTGTCTGAAAAAAACAAAAAAGCTTTTATAGATCTTATTCCTTCCAAAAAACTTGGCAAAACATCCAATATAGTAAATGCAATAAATTTTTTGATTAACTCTGAATTCGTAAATGGGGCCTCCATTACTATTGATGGTGGATCCTCCTAAGTTTAATGGATACTCAAAATTATAGTGTTAAAATCTTGAAAGACTTGGTTTTAGATATCACTCTAGGCAGTGGAGTTTTTGAACCAACTGGCACATCAACTGAAATAGCTACGGCAGTTAATAATTATATTGTTGCTCCAGGTAAAACTCTTGATTTAGGCTGTGGATCAGGTGTTGTAGGATTAGCTTTAGCAATTTCTAAAAAGGTAAATGGAAAGTTATATGCATCAGATTTAAGTGAAGACGCTATACATTTCTTAAAAGTAAATGCTAAAAAATATGGAGTTGAAGTTGATGCAAGAGCTGGCAGTGTTTTTAATCCATGGAATGAAGAAAAATTTGATTACATAGTTGATGATATATCTGGTGTTGCAGAAAGAATTGCTGATATTTCTCCATGGTTTAAGGAGACTGCTTGTGAGTC
>MDSZ01173838.1_pt1 | contig 20310 bp, 21 predicted proteins | sample 811201 | NCBI WGS metagenome assembly MDSZ01 (sample SAMN05326647, study PRJNA326480) | marine metagenome | isolation source: seawater | place: Indian Ocean: North | collected 2010 | reverse complement strand
TGGATGTGGAAGCGCAGTAATGCGTGCAGCTGACCAGTACTAATAGCTCAATCGGCTTGATTTATGCACTGAAAAAAATTTTAAGTTATATTATTTTAAATGTTTTTGTTTAAAAAAGTTCACCTAATTAAATAAGTTTTGAAAATTCATAAAAAAGAGAATAAGTTTCTTATTTAATGTTTAAAAAAACTATTAATTCTTTTAACAAAGTTTCTCACTCACAAATATGGGATGCGGAAAACATTTATCATCTTAAAACAGATATAAGCAGAATTTCTAAACTTATATATCAGTACGAAATTTATAAAAAAATTATTAATGTACCCGGTGATATTTTTGAATTTGGAGTTTTCAAAGGGATTAGCCTTATAAGATTTTTAACATTCAGATCGATTTTAGAAAATAATTTCAGTAGAAAAGTTTATGGTTTTGACACATTCGGAAGATTCCCTTCTGAAAAAACTAAAGTAGATAAAAAACTTGTAAACTATTGGGAAAAAGTTGCTGGCGAAAGCATTCAATTAGATGAATTAAACAGAAATCTTTCGCAAAAAAATTTTGAGAACTATGAGTTGATTAAAGGTGACATTAAAAAAACTATACCAAAATTCTTGTTAAGACAAAGAAATACCAAAATAGCATTATTACATATAGATTTAGAGGTTTATGGCGCAACAAAGTTTGTTATTAAAAAATTGATTAAAAAAATGAGCCCAAAAGGCATAATATTATTTGATGATTACCCTACTGTTAAAGGTGCATCAAAGGTTGTAGACGAACTTTTGAAAACTAACAAAAAACTTAAAATTGAAAAATTATCTTTTTATCAGCAACCCTCATTTATTCAGATGCCATAAATTGATAGTTAGGAAAAAATAAATTTATATCCATGTCAATTTCTCTTAAAAAAAAAATTATCAGTTTTGAAAGTCATGTTTCAAAGTTATTTAATTCAGCAAAGATAAGGGCCCCAGTCCATTTACACAATGGTAATGAGGAAATTTTGATAAAGATTTTTAAAAAAATAAAAAAAAATGATTGGATTTTTTGTAGTTGGAGATCACATTATCACTGTCTCTTAAAAGGTGTGCCAGAAAAAAATATTCTTAAGGAGATAAAAAGGGGAAAATCAATTTCTCTATGTTTCCCAAAGTTTAACGTTTACTCTTCAGCAATCGTGGGGGGCAATATTCCAATTGCACTTGGAGTGGCTATATCAATCAAGATGAAAAAAGCGAAAAATAAAGTTTATTGTTTTGTTGGTGATATGACTTCGGAAACTGGAATTATGTCTGAGTCTTTAAAATACGCAGAAAATCATAAATTGCCAATTCATTTTGTAGTTGAAGATAACTCACTATCAGTATGCACTGATACGAAAAAGGTATGGGGATTAAAGAAATTATCTAATCAAAATAAAAAAAATAAATACATTACGTATTATAAATACAAACTTAAATATCCTCACGCAGGTGCTGGTAAAAGGGTTCAATTTTAATGAGATATTTTAACGAACTTAAAAAATCTATGGAGTATTTAGCAAAAAATAAAAAAACTTTTTTTATTGGACAAGCTGTAGAAGTTCCAGGTACGGCGATGACAAATACATTGAAAGATATTAATAAAAAAAAAACTTTTAGAATTACCAGTTACAGAAGAGATGCAAATGGGTATCACGATAGGTATGCTCATGAATGGATATATTCCAATAAGTATTTTTCCAAGATGGAATTTTTTATTATTAGCGATGAATCAGTTGATAAATCATCTTGATAAATTACCTGAAATGACAAACAATTATTATTCATCAAAAGCAATAATTAGAACAGGCATTGGCTCACAGAGACCTCTAAATCCACAATCCCAACACATCGGTGATTTCACTAGAAGTGTGAAAATGATGACAGACTCAATAACAGTTGTTAAGTTAAAAGATCCAAAGCACATTTTCAGTGAATATAAAAAAGCATTGAATAGAAAAAATAGTACTATTTTAGTAGAATACGGAGATTACTATAATGAAAAATAAAAAAGATAGGAGTTAATTTTGATAGTATCAAAAACTCCATACAGAATCTCATTTTTTGGTGGTGGATCTGACTATCCTGAGTGGTATTTAAAAAATGGAGGAGAGGTTATTTCTGCTACAATTGATAAGCACATATATTTGACTTGTAAAAACTTACCAAACTTTTTTAATTTAAAATATAGAATAATTTATTCAAAAATTGAAAATATAAATAAAATCTCAAATATTAATCATAATGCCGTTAGGGCCGCTTTAAAATATTCTAATATAAAAGATGGTTTAGAGTTGCACTATCACGGTGATTTACCTGCGAGGAGCGGCATGGGCTCAAGCTCATCTTTTTTAGTAGGTTTATTAAATGTTCTTAACGCGTATGAAAATAAAAAAATTTCAAAGCAAAATTTAGCTTACAAAAGTATTAAATTTGAACAAAAAATTTTAAAAGAAAAAGTTGGATCTCAAGATCAAATTGCAGCTACATATGGTGGATTTAACTCTATAAAATTTTTTAAGAATAATACCTTTCAAGTAAACTCTTTCAAATCGAAGAAAAACTTTATTGATAAATTATCAAGAAATTTGATACTCGTTTATACAGGTATAAATAGAACTGCCCATAATATTGCAAACTCTTTTGTGTCAGAACTAAACAAAAAAAAAAGTGGAAACATCAATAGAATACTTAGTTATGTTGATGAAGCAAAAAAAATTATTAATAACGGAGATCCCAGAGATTTTGGACTACTTTTACATGAAGCCTGGATTGAAAAAAAAGAGCTTAGCAAATTAATTAGTACTAAAAAAATTGATGATTTATACATGTTTGGACTTAAAAATGGTGCTTTAGGAGGTAAATTATTAGGAGCAGGAGGAGGAGGTTTTTTATTATTTTATGTTGATACAAAAAAAAAGAATAATTTTATTAAAAAAATGAAAAAAAGAAATATTATTTTACCAATTAAATTTTGTGAAAAGGGGTCAGAAATAGTTTCACTATAATGAAATAAATATGAAAAAATTTTTCCATCCATTAATGTTTAACAACTTTAATAAGTCAGATTTACTCTCTGTATCAAAGTTTGTTAAGAACCAAAATATTTTAACCCAAAATAAAAAAGTAAAAGAGTTTGAGGAAAGATGGTCTAAATGGCTTGGCGTGAAATATAGTACATTTGTAAACTCTGGTTCATCTGCAAATTTTTTATCACTATTATGTTTAAAAATTATTAATGGCTCTAAAGGGGAAGTCATAGTTCCAAGTTTAACTTGGATTTCGGACGTAGTTTCTGTAGTTGAGAATGGGTTTAAACCTATTTTTACAGACATTAATCTTAAAACATTATCAATGAAAGAAGAGGACATACTTAGCAAAATTAATAAAAAAACGAAGGCAGTTTTTATAACTCATGCTCAAGGATTTAACGGTTTATCTGATAGAATTTTAAAAATTTTAAAAAAGAAAAAAATAGCTTTAATAGAAGACGTTTGCGAGTCCCATGGTGCAAAATTCAAAAATAAAAAACTAGGAACTTATGGATTAATATCTAACTTCTCATTTTATTACGCTCATCATTTATCAACAATTGAAGGAGGGATGATTTGCACAAATAACAAGAAAATTTATGAACTTGCGAGGATGCTGCGTTCTCACGGAATGGCAAGGGAGTCTGGAAACAAAAAATTTGAAAAAAACATCATAAAAAAAAATAGTGATCTGTCTCCAAAATTTATTTTCTTACACCCAGGTTACAATATGCGTAGTAACGAGATATCTGCAGTTATTGGAATAAATCAACTTAAAAGGTTAGATAAAAATAATTTGAAACGAGTTTCAAATTTTAAATATTTTCTAAGTCATTTGGATAAAAACAAATTTTTGACTGATTTCAATATGAATGGAAATTCAAATTATGCTTTCCCTTTAATACTGAAAAAAAAATCCATGAAACAAAGAGATAATTTAGAAAAGCTAATGACAAAAAAAGGAATTGAATTTAGACGAGGAAACGCTGGGGGTGGAAATCAATTAAGACAACCATATCTAAAAAAATATCTAAAAAAATATGATTTGAAAAATTTCCCAAATGTAGAACATGTTCATTTTTTTGGCTATTACATTGGGAATTATCCAAGTCTAAATAAAAAAAAAATAAAAAAGATTTGCGAAATACTTAATACTGTCAAATAACAATGACTTTTAATTTTAAAAACTTTTTGAGAAAATTTGCTAGGAAAATTTTTTATCACACTCCACCAGAGACAATTCAAGTGCGAAAAAAAAATTTTATTGGTAAACAAGTTAAACTTATTAATTGTGGAGATTTGAATAAAGAAAAAATATTCTATATTATTCAAAGATATGGTGGAGAAGGAGCTTTATTTTCAGATGTAACATATGTTGTTAACCATTTAAAAGTTGCAGACGATTATGGTTTTATTCCAATAGTTGATATGGAAAATTTTCCAAGATGGTACAATGAAAAAAAAATTATTAAAAAAACTCTTAATTCTTGGAATTATTATTTTAAACCTGTATCTGAATATTCATTAGACGAGGTTTATAAGAGTAAAAATATTTTACTTACATTATCTAAGTTTTATTCAGACGTTGACTTTAAATATCAAATTCAGGACTCAAAAAGATTAATACAGATTTATGAAAAATATATTAAAATTGACACAAAAATAAAAAGAATAGTGGAAATTCTTGAAAAAAAATTATTTCAGCAAAAAAAAATTCTTGGAGTTCATTTTAGAGGAACCTCTTATAAATATGGAAGAAATCCATATCCAGCAACAATAGATCAAATGAAAAATCAGATATATAAAATTATGAAGTCGGACAATTATGATAAAATATTTTTGGTGACAGAAGACATTAAACATTTTGATGCACTAAAAAAGGAATTTAATGATAGTTTGATTTACTTGAAAAATAGCTTTAGATCGACAGGAAAAGTTGCCTTCACAACATATCCAAGATTAAATCATAGATATAAATTAGGAAGGGATTTATTGATAGAAACATGTCTTCTTTCAAAGTGCGACGGATATATTGATACAAAAGGTAATATAAGGGGAGCTGTATTAAATATGAATTTGAATAATAAGCAGAAAAGATACTTAATTGATAATGGGTTTAATCCAGGATTACCATTATTAGGAAATTATATGTGGTATATAAAAAGTATTCTTCCAAGTTTTTTAGGAGGTTTTCAAATTAAATAAGATTAACAATTTTAATGTTTAAACATTATTTAAAAAAAAAAATAGATGTAGCAATACTTTGCGGCGGGATAGGAAGTAGAATTAAAAAGTACTCTAAAGGAGTTCCAAAAAGTTTAATTAAAATTAATGAAAAGAACATCATAATTTATATACTTAACGAGTTAAAAAAATACAATTTCAATAAAATATATTTACTAACTGGTTACAAATCTGAGTTATTTAAACACTTTGATAAAATAAAATTAAACTTTATTCCTGTAGAACGAATTATAGAGAAAAAATCAATGGGTACTGGGGGGGCTTTAATATCTTTAAAAAAAAAAAAAATTAATGATTTTATTTTATTAAACGGTGACTCTATCTTGGATATAAATTATTCAGAACTTATTAATTTAAATAGTGGTGAAATAGGGACAATTTCTCTTACAAAAAATATAAATTATTTATCTAATAAAAAACTGTCTAGTCTCTTTTTAAGAAGGAAGACTGTTGGATTCAATGATAAAAAAAAATACATGAATGGGGGTGTTTATTTTTTTAAAAAAAAAATATTGAATTTAATACCTAATAGAAATTTCTCTTTAGAAAATGATTTATTAGAAAAGTTAATAAAAAAGAATAAATTAAATGGATATATTTCGAATAAATTTTTTATTGATATAGGTACCAGACAAAACCTTTTAAAAGCACCCAAACTATTATTAAAAAAAAATTTGAAACCAGCAGTTTTTTTAGACAGAGACGGTGTAATAAACTATGATTATGGTTATGTTTCAAAATTTAAAGATTTTTCTTTAAAACCTGGGGTAATTGAAGGTTTAAAACTGTTACAAAAAAAAAACTATTACATATTTATTGTAACTAACCAAGCTGGAATAGCAAAAAATTTTTTCAAGGAAGAGGATTTTATCAAATTACATATTGAAATTAAAAATTTTTTGTTAAAAAAGAACATTATAATAAATGATGTTTTATATTGTCCATATCACCATAAAGGAGTTATAAAAAAATATAGGAAGAATAGCGTTTATAGAAAACCAAATAACGGCATGATAAAAAAGTTATTTAATACTTATGATATTGTAAAATCTAAAAGTTTTATGATAGGAGATAAAAAAACGGATGAAAAATGTGCATTAAAATCAAAAATATATTATGAGTATGCAAAAAAAAATTTTTATAAACAAATCCAAGAAATTTTAAAAAAGATATAGTATGAAAAAAAAAATTTTAATTACAGGAGGCGCTGGTTACATAGGATCCATGTTGAGCACTTACTTAGTGAACGAAGGTCATAATGTAACTGTTATTGATAAGTTTGATTTTTCTAAAAGTTCGTTGAATCATTTGAGATTTTATAAAAACTTTAATTTGATAAATGGAGATGTTACTTCTAGTTCAATTTTAAAAAAATATTTAAAAGGGCAAGATTTTGTTATTCCTCTGGCTGCATTAGTTGGAGCTCCGCTTTGTGACAAACATCCTAAACAGACTGTAAAAATTAACGTCGAGGCAATAAAAAAAATTATAAAAATAATAAAGAAAAAACAGAAAATTATTTATCTAACAACTAATTCGGGTTACGGGATTGGTGAAAAAAATAAATTTTGTGATGAAAATTCAGAATTAAGACCAGTATCTTTATATGGACGAACAAAAAATATTTCAGAAAAAATAGTACAAGCCCATAAAAATCATATTTGTTATAGATTAGCGACAGTATTTGGGTATTCTTTTAGAATGCGAACTGATTTATTGGTTAATAATTTTGTTTTAAGATCTTTAAAAGAAAAAGAAATAATTTTATTTGAACCTCACTTTAGAAGGAATTTTATTCATATAAGAGATGTCGTATTCGCAATTATTTACTCAATAAAAAATTTCGACAGATTGAAAAATAATGTCTATAATCTTGGTTTATCTTCAGCTAATATTACAAAGTTAGATTTAGCTAAAAAAATAAAAAAATATGTCAAAGATTTGAAAATAAAGATTGAGGAAAACAAAAAAGACCCCGACAGAAGGGATTATTTTGTAAGTAATAAAAAAATTGAAAAAAAAGGATTTAAAGCTACTATTAACTTGGATCAAGGAATTATTGAGCTTTTGGGTATTTATAAAACTGATCCTCAAAAATATAAAAATAACTATTAATGAATATTGTTAAAATAATAAATAAAGAGATAATCGAACTTAAAAAAATATTAAATGATATTGATAATAAAGATTTGAAAGTACTTGATTTACTTTGTGAGGAGTCAAAAAAAGCTATAAAAAAAAACAAGATACTTTTTTGTGGAAATGGAGGAAGCGCTGCGGATGCACAACACTTAGCGACAGAGCTAGTTGTAAAATATAAAAAAAAAAGAAAGGCTCTTCCAGCATTAGCACTTACCACTGATACGTCAATTTTAACTGCTGTTGGAAATGACTATAATTTCAAGAATATATTTTCAAGACAAATAGAAGCAATAGGTAAACGTGGAGATATAATTGTTCTAATTACTACTTCTGGCAATAGTGAAAATTTAATTGAAGCAGCCAAAATGGCAAAAAAAAAACGGATTAAAGTTTTCTGTTTTTCGGGGAATAAAGGCGGCAAGTTAAAAAAGTTTTGTAAAAATCAAATAGTTATAAAATCGAAAAACACATCTTTAATTCAAGTGGCTCAAATATTTTTAGGACAAATTTTTTGTAATGAACTAGAAAAAAAAATATCTTAATTAAAAATTAAAATAAGAATTAATTAATTATTTAAACGGCCAAATCCCTAAATATCAACGATTTTATTGGATTGTGTTCATAATTTGAACATTATTATGTTCAACAATTGAACGTATGAAAGAAGAAAAAGACTATTTTGAAATAATGAGAAAAATTCAAAAGAAACCTGAAGCCTCTCAAAGGCAATTAGCAGGTGAGTTAGGTTTCAGTTTGGGGAAGCTCAATTATTGTTTAAAAGCACTTCAACAAAAAGGTCTTATCAAAATTAAAAATTTTAAAAAAAATCCTAAAAAATTAAATTATCTTTATGTTCTCACCCCTGAAGGCATTGCAACAAAAACAAGATTAACAATTAACTTTATGAAAAAAAAAATTGAAGAATATGACGACCTAAAAAAAGAAATAGATATTGAAAAAAAATGAACATTGCAATATTAACAACAAAGACAATACATCATGCCTTTTTCGTATATCAAATAAAAAAAAAATTCGATACCACTGATGTTTTTCTAGAAAAGAAAAAAAAATTTTCTAAATTTAAGATTTCCCATCCTATAGACCAAAAAATAAATATTTATGAAAAGAAAAAGTGCTTTAAAAATTCAATGAGTTTTTTATCTAAATTTAAAAAAAATAAAGAAATTAAAAATTTTAATTCAAATATGTTTTTGGAAAAATTAAAAAAAAAAAATTATGATTTAGTTATTGTTTTTGGGGCCGGTATAATAGGTTCAAAATTGATCAATCAATATAAAAAAAAAATATTTAACTTACACGGCGGCGATCCCCAAAGTTACAGAGGTTTGGACAGTTTGTTATGGTCTATATTTAATAATGATTTCAAAAAAATAGTTACTACATTGCACTTACTTGAAAGAAAAGTTGATACTGGGAAGATTTATAAAATCAAAAAAATATTTCTAAAAAAGAATATGAAATATTACGAATTAAGGTATTACAATACATTAAATTGTATCAAATTAACTGAGAAACTAATTTTTGAGATTATCAGAAATAAAAAGATCAAATTAAAATCACAAAAAATTCAAGGAAGGTATTACACTGCAATGCCCTCATCTCTAAAGGATTATTGCATTAAAAAATTTGAAAATTATACGGTTGGTTTATGAAATTTAAAGATGCTTTAACATACTTAAAAAAGATACCGAAAAATTCTATTTCAATATTTTTGTTTCACGGAATTATTAATAAAAACTTAAAATTTAATTCTGTTAAGAATTACAATAATAAACATTTGCCAGCAAAAGATTTTAAAAAATTCCTTAAGGATATATCAAAAATTTCAGATCCGGTTTCAATGGATGAAGTCTATGAAATAATCAATAATAAGAAAAAAGTTATTAAGAAAAAATTTGCAATCACATTTGATGATGGATTTGAAAATAATCTACGTGTTGCGTCACCAATCTTAAAAAAATTGAATATTCCTTACACTATTTATATTACAACTAAATTTGTAAATGATAATCTAATGTCCTGGATAGATAATATTGACTATGCAATCGATAAAACAAAAAAAAAAAAGATTGAAATTAAAGAATTAGATAAAACATTTCCAATTGTATCTAGACAAGAAAAAATTTTATTCCTAAATATTATTAGAACCTACGTGAAGTTTAATAAAAGATTAGATCCATACAAATTTGCTAAAAAGATATGTAGAAATTTAGAAATTAAAAATTTTCCAGTAAACGATGCTATTTATAAAAAGTTAAATTGGAATCAAGTTAGAAAATTATCTAAAATAGATTTATGTACTATAGGAGGTCACAGTCATTCCCATAGGATCTTGGGATATCTCAATGAAACTAAATTAAAAAATGAAATTCTAAAGAGTTGTAAATTACTGAAAAAAAATTTAGGCTTCAAAATTATTCACTACTCATACCCCGAGGGCTTTAAAAAATCTTTCTCTTCAAAAGTGATAAATTTGCTAAAAAAAGAAAATATCAAATGTTGTCCAACTGCTTTGAATGGTTTTAACAATGAGAGATCCAATCCCTTTTTATTGAAAAGAATTGGAATAGATTAGTATATGAACTTTAAACAAATTTTTAAAAAAGAAAAACCAATTATTGTTGCAGAAGTTGGCAATAACCATGAGGGCAATTTCAATAAGGCAATCAATTTAATCGATGCTGCAACAGAATCAGGCGCAGACGCAGTTAAATTTCAAACTTATAAGATTGAGTCTTATTATAATAAGAAATTTACAGAAAAAAGAAGATTTAAAAGACTTAAAAAATTTCAGCTAACCTTCGATCAATTTGAAAGATTATCTAATTATTCTAAAAAAAAAAAAATAATTTTCTACTCAACTCCATTTGATATCGAAAGTGCAATATTTTTGAATAAAATTCAAAAATTATTTAAGATTTCTTCTGGGGACAACAACTTCTATCCTTTAATTAAATTACTCAAATCTTTTAACAAACCTACGATAATTTCAACGGGACTTTTAAACTATTTAGATATAAAAAAAATAACTAAATATTTTCATGGTTTCAAAAATAAATTAGCTATACTTCATTGTGTTTCAAGCTACCCAGCTAAAGATGATATCTTAAATATGAAATCTGTTTCATTTTTACAAGAAAAATTTCCTAAGTTTAAGATAGGTTATTCAGATCACTCTTTAAGCACAGACTCGTGTAAGATCGCAATAATGCTTGGTGCATTTATGGTAGAGAAACATTTTACTCTTGATAAAAATACATCTAATTTTCATGATCACAAAATTTCAGCTGATCCAAAAGAGCTCAAAAATCTCGTAAATTTTTCAAAAAATTTTCAATCTATGCTTGGTAATTATAAAAAGTCTCCAAAGATAGAGGAGATAAAGAATAAAAAAAATTTAAGAAGGTCATTATATTTTAAGAAAGATATGAGCATCGGCAACCAAGTTCTTTTAAAGGATATTGTTTGGCTTAGACCTTTCAATAATTTCTCAATAAAAAATCCAAAGGAAATTGGAAAAAAGAGATTAAAAAAAAATGTAAAAAAAGGAGATTTGATAATTAGAGGGGTGTTTAAATAAATGTTTAGAATGACAAGTATTTTAGAAATAAGAAATAACAAGTTAAAATGATGAGTACTGCAATTATACAAGTGAGGTCATCCTCAAAACGGTTGAAAAATAAAGTTATGAAAAAAATTAATGGAAAACCAATTCTCTACTATGTTTACAATAGGGTTGCGATGTCAAAAAAGATCAAAAAAATTATAGTTGCATGCTCAAATAATAAATCTGATGATAAAATTTATTCCTACTGTAAATCTGAGGGTTATTTAGTTGTGAGAGGCAGTTTAAACAATGTAGTACAGAGATTTCAAAAAGTAATTAAAAAATATAATTTAGATTATTTTATAAGAATTAATGGTGACAGTCCTTGTATGGACCAATACGTAATTGATAGTGTCTACAGGAATTTTCATAAATATAAATGTGATGTAGCTACAAATGTATATCCCAGATCATTTCCCAAGGGGCTGTCAGTTGAAATTATAAAGTCACAAATTTTTAAAAATCTTAAAAATTTTAAATTAAACTCTTATAACAAAGAACATATTACAAGTTTTTTCTATCAAAACTCTTTAAAGTATAAAATTCTAAATATAAAAAATCAAAAAAATCACAGCAAAAAAAGTTTAGCACTTGATACTGAAAGTGATTTTAAAAAACTCAAACCTATAATTAAGGAAAAAAATTTCATGAAACTAAGGTGGAAAAGCATACTTAATAGGAAGTACAGTACATGAAAATAGTAGCTGCAGTCATTGGATTTGGAATTGGTAAAAAACATGTAGACGCTATTGATAGTCACAAATACTCAAAAGTTAAAACTATATGTGAAAAAAATAAACAAAAAGTTTTGCAATTGAAAAAAAAATATAGATCAAAAATAATTGTTACAAATGAAGATAAAATGTTTAAAGATAAGTCAATTAATCTTGTTTCAATTGCAAGCTATGATGAATATCACTATAACCAAATATTAAAGTGTATTAAATATAATAAGCACATTATTGTAGAAAAACCCATGTGTTTAAACGAAAAACAATTGATCGATATTAAAAAAAAATTGAAAAAAAAAAAGAAAATTAAGATTTTTTCCAACCTTGTGTTACGGGTAAATGATTTATTCAAAGATATAAAAAAAAAAATTTCTAAAAAAGACGTATATTATCTTGAGGGAGATTACATTTGGGGAAGAAAAAATAAATTATTTGGTTGGAGATCTAAGACTAAAAAATATTCAGTGACTTTAGGAGCTGGCATTCATATGATCGATCTCATCAATTGGTTTTTGGGTTCTAAACCAAAGTTTGTTACAAGTTTCGCACATAATAAAGTAACTAAGGGAACCAATTTCAAAAAAAATAGTTTCAATGTTTCAATTCTTGAATATCCAAATAAAATTATTGCAAAAATTACGTCAAATTGTGCAGCAAACTATCAACATTTTCATGAATTGAAAATTTTTTCTAAAAATGAAACAATTATGAATAATCTTCAAGGAAAAGTTGTTTACTCTAATGGGAAAATAAAAAAATTAACAAATAAATATCCTGATAAAAAAAATAGGAAAAAACTTATACTAAATTTTTTAGACTATATTTTAAAAAAAAACTCTAAAGTAATAATAAGTGCCAAAGATCAATTTGATTTAATGAGTATTTGTTTTGCAGTCGATCGATCTGCTACTTTAAAACAAAGAGTAAAAGTAAGGTATATATAAAATGAAAAAAATTAAATTTTCAATCCCAAATATAGAAAATTCTCATATTGAGGATGTAAAAAAAATTATAAAAAGTGGATGGTTAACACATGGAAAATATACTGGATTATTTGAAAAAAAATTTCAAGTTATGACAAAATCGAAATTTGCACTTACTGTGTCCAGTTGCACAGCTGGACTACATTTGATTTGTATTGCGAGTGGGTTCAAAAAAGGTGACGAAGTAATAGTACCAGCGATGTCTCACACTGCAACGTCTCATGCAGTTGAATATACAGGAGCGAAAGCAGTGTTTTGCGATGTAAATTTACCATCAGGAAATGCCTCTATTGAAACAATAGAGAAGAAAATAAATAATAAAACAAAAGGAATAATAGTTGTACACATGGCTGGCATGCCTTGTGATATGTTGAAAATTTCAAATTTTTGTAAGAGAAAAGGTATCATTTTGATAGAGGATTGCGCACATGCAGTTGGAACAAGCTTTAAACAAAAACATGCTGGCAATTTCGGAATTGCTGGAAGTTTCTCATTTTATCCAACAAAACAAATTACTACGGGAGAAGGAGGAATGTTAATAACAAATAATAAAAAATTTTTTTTAAAACTAAAAAGACTTAAACAATTTGGAATTGATAAGGACATTAAAGATAGAAAAAGACAGGGCGAATATGATGTTGTTGATCTTGGATATAACTACAGGATGACCGATTTCCAGTCATCATTAGGATATAATCAGATAAAAAATTATAAAAGCAATCTTAAAAAAAGACATATTATTGCTAAAAGATACATTCAAAATTTTAAAAATAATAAAGAAATTTCTCACATGGGTTATTCTAAAGAGTGCTCTTTTTTTGTGTTTCAAGTTTTTTGCAAAAAAAGAAATGAACTTTTAAAATTCTTAAAAAACAAAAATATTGGTGTCAGTGTACATTATATTACTCCTCTACCTAAAATGAAGTATTACAAAGAAAAATATAATATAAAAATTTCAAATTTTGAAAATGCTAAACAATATGCAGACAGCAATATATCTCTTCCAATTTATCCGAAGCTTACATTAAGGGAAGTCGATATGATATCTAATACAATCAACAGGTTCTTAAATGAAAAATAAAAAAATTTTACTTGTAGGTGGATCAGGATTTATAGGGCACAATTTAGCTTTAAAATTGAGGGAAAAAGGCGCTAATCCCGTTGTCGTTGACAGTCTTGCCGTAAATAATATTCTTTCAAACGACGGTAAAGAAGTTCATAACAAAGAGTTATATAATTCTATTTTAAAAAGTCGTTTAGATCTTTTAAAAAAAAAAGATATAAAGTTGATCATTCAAGATGCCAGAGAGTATCATACTGTTTCAAGGATATATGACGATATAAGCCCTGATATAATAATTCATTTAGCGGCCGTTTCTCATGCAAATAAGTCTAACAAAGACCCTCATAGCACTTTCGATCATAGCCTCAGAACTTTGGAAAATACTTTAGATTTTGCTAAAAATAAAAAAGTCCATGTAATTTATATGTCGTCAAGTATGGTTTATGGCGATTTTAATGCTGATAAAGTAAATGAAGATAAAAATTGTAAACCAATTGGCATATATGGCACATTAAAATTTTCAGGTGAATTATTGGTAAAGTCATACAATCAAGTGTTTGATCTTCCATATACAATAATTAGGCCATCCGCTTTATATGGCGAAAGATGTGTGAGTAGACGAGTTGGTCAGATCTTCATCGAAAATGCAATACAAAATAAAGATATCTTAATAAATGGAGATGGAGAGGACAAACTAGATTTTACTTATATAGATGATTTAGTAGAAGGAATATACTTAAGCTGTATAAAAAAAGAGTCGATTAACCAAACTTTTAATTTAACTTACGGTTCTTCAAAAAAAATAAACGATCTTTTAGAAATATTAAAAAGTGAATTTCCAAATATAAAAGTAATCTACAAAGAAAGAGAAAAATTTATGCCTGAAAGAGGAACATTAGATATTTCAAAGGCAAAAAAACTATTAACATATGAGCCCAAATTTTCAATTTCAGTCGGATATTTGAAATATATAAAGTGGTACAAAGATTTTTGGAGTAAATTTAAGATTAAAAATTCATAGAAATGAAGCAAACATTGCAATTGATAATAGATGATGACCTTGACTTTGATAAGAATTATAAGAAAATTTTTATTCACCGGTTTTTTAAAAAAATTGATTTAAGTGACAAAGATAATGTTGTTGATTATCATTGGAATAACTACGAAAAACTTAAAAAAGATTACGAGTATTTAGATAATTTTGGGAAAAGATTACTGAGTGATTTAGCTGTTTTTTTAAATAAATTACACAAAGTTAATCATTCAAGTATATTTTGGGAAATTTTACTTGGGGAGTGGTTACACAGTTTTTGTTTTCAAATTTTTGATAGATACGAGATGCTCAATAATTTAGACTATAAGAATTTTAATTATCTATTAAAAATCAAAAAATTTTCAGATAAAGATATGATATTCCAAACAATTGATGAACATAACAATATTTTTTTTATCAAAGATTACAACTCATATTTATTTTATAAGATAATTGACAAAATACCGTCACTAAAAAGTAATTTTTTAATTACAAAAGAAAATATTGTGACTGATAAATTTTATTTTATAAGAGAAAAATTTTCTAAAAAAAAAAGAAGTTTAAAAAAAATATTATATAGTTTGTATAAAATAATTTTTGCAAAAATATTACGGAGTCAAAAATATCCCATTCTAAGATCTTACCTCGGACTTAAAAGTGAAATTTTAATAAATTTAAAGCTCCAACAATTACCTTCATTTATACCTAATAATTATTTTAATTGTAAAGCAGACTATGACTTGAGGAAAAAATTGTCTTTAGAGAATAAATCAAATAATAGCTTTGAAAAATTTATATATAAAAACATATTTTTATTTATACCAGTTTCCTACATTGAAGGTTTTTTTATTGAAGAAAAAAAAGTTACAAAATTAAATTTACCTACAAAACCAAAAAAAATTTTTTCTGCTAATATTAATGGAAAATCATTACTTAAAAGATATTGCGCACTTCAAAAGGACAAAGGTTGTAAATTAATTTTAGCTACACATGGTGGTTCTTATGGTCATTATGATATGCATTCTGATGAAAGGTTTGAGAAAAGAATTTCTGATTTGTATTTAACTTGGGGGTGGAGAGATATAAAAAATCCAAAAGTAAAACCATTCGGTATTATCAGACCTTTATTAAATTTTAAAAGAAAAATTAAACCTGATTTTTTGACGATGGTTGTTCCAGCGGTGAGTTATTTTGAAAAAAATTTTGAAAGTCATATATCTTTGATACACAAAAACGATTTACATTTTAATCCATACTTTAAAATTATAAATAATATTAAAAATGATATAAAATTAAATAATTTACTTATAAGATTTTATCCAAGAAATTTTGGTTTAAATGAATTTGAAGTTTTTAATGAGAAATACCCAAAAATTAGAAAGGATAGACATCAAATTGACTACAAAGATTTAATTTCTAATACCAGAATATTTTTGTCTCCTTATTTAGGTACAGGATATCTTGAAACACTTGCTTTAAACATTCCTACAATCGTTTTTAACTCTAAGCGAAATAGTTATCTAATTAGAGATGACGTAAAAAATTATTATCAAAATTTAAAAAAAGTAAAAATCTTTTTTGATGATGAGCATGAATTGTCGAGCCACATAAACAATGTCTGGAAAGAACCAAAAACATGGTGGAATTCAAAAGAAGTTCAAGATGAAATCAAAAATTTCACAAATGAATTTGCTTATATTGATAAGAATAAACTAACCAATTTAAAAAATATATTGATAAACTGAAATGTTTAAAACTATTAAAAAGAATATTTCTGAAATTGATTTTTTGTTTAATAAAAAATTAAAATTTTTATTCATTTTAAACTTCTTATTTATGTTACTTGTAAGCATTTTTGAAATTATCGGTATAGGTTCGATTTTTTTGTTTATAAGTATAATTTTAGACCCATCAGAGTTCCTTTCGAAATATGATAATTTTTTCATTGCAAATTATATAATCAATCTTGACGATCAAAGTAGATTGATTCTGCTTTCAGTATTTCTTATTGTTTTTTTTATTATCAAAGGATTTATAATGTTTCTATCTCAATATATTTCTAACAAATTTCAATATGAGACAAAATTAAATTTGTCCTCAAAACTTTTTCAAGGTTATTTAAACAAGGATTACACTTTTCACTTGAGTTATAACCCTTCTTTACTTAACCAAAGAATAATTAATGAGACAGCGGGTGCAGCCAATTACTTTGAGTGGTTATTAAAATTCATTAATTCAATAATCCTAAATGTGTGTATAATAATTATTCTTTTATATAGTTCATCCCAAGTTGGTATATTTAACATCTTACTTGTTTGCCTAGTATTATTTGGATCAAGATTTATTCTTAAAAATACAATAAAAAAAAGGTCAGAAATAAGAAATGCAAATGATGTTGAATTGTTTAAAACAATGCAACATGCTTTTGGTTCATTTATTGAAACCGTACTTTTTAAAAAAGAAATTTTTTTTGTAAAGTATTTTGATAAATATTTAAGAGGAAGAGAATTTCAAATATTTTTTTTAAGTGTAATAAATTCTTTACCAAAAATACTTCTTGAAGTACTATTAGTAAGTATACTTGGATTATTTTTTATTTTTTTTATCAAAACAAGTGAAAATTTAATATCCGTATTGCCACTTTTAACATTGATAGTAGTTAGTTTGATTAGATTAATGCCTAATTTACATTTATTGATGTTATCAATTAATACACTCAAATTTGCATCAGTAGGAAAAGAAATTATATTAAATGATATTAAAAAAATAAATAGTGATGAGATAAATTTACAAAAGACGTTTACTGAAAATAAAATTAATTATAAGGATAGTATTAAAATTCAGAATTTAAGTTTTAAGTATAATGATAATGAAAAATTTGTTTTACGAGATATTAATTTGCAAATTAATTTTGGTGAAAAAATAGCAATAATCGGTACATCCGGTTCCGGAAAATCAACATTAGTAAATATTTTAACAGGATTATTGCAACCTACTAGCGGCAATATTAGTGTTGATAATAACCCAATTTTTAAAAATTTAAAAAATTGGCAATCAATCATAAGTTACATTCCACAAAATATTTATTTGATTGATGACACTGTAGAAAAGAACATCACTTTTTCAACAGATGAAGAAGATGTTAACAAAATTTGGCTTGATGAAGTTCTGAAACTTTCAAATATATATGATGATATTTATAAACTTAAAGATAAAACGAAGACTCTTGTTGGTAATCGAGGAATAAGATTTTCTGGAGGTCAAAAACAAAGAATTGCTATAGCTAGAGCTTTATATAAGAAACCTCAAATATTAATTATGGATGAACCAACAAGTGGTTTAGATAAACAGACTGAGCAGACTCTTTTTAAAAATGTTTTGTCTGCTTCGAAAAATCATACGTTAATAATTATATCTCATAACATTGAGATGAATGATGATAGATTTAAGGTATACGAATTAAAAGATGGTATATTAGAGAAAAAATAATGAAAATTTTAATTACAGGCTCAGCAGGATTTATTGGTTTTCATATTTCAAAGTTATTTTTAAAAAAGGGTCATACTGTGTATGGGGTAGATAATTTAAATCGATATTATGATGTAAAATTAAAAAAAGCCAGAAATAGAATATTGTTAAAAAATAAGAAATATAAATTTAGTAAAATAAATATTAATTCAGAAAAAAAAATTTCAGTACTCTTTAAAAAAAATAAGTTTGATCTGGTAATCCACCTGGCAGCTCAAGCTGGCGTGAGATATAGCTTGAAAAATCCTAAAGTTTATATTGATAGTAATATCAAAGGTTTTTTTAATATAATTAATAATATTAAAGAAAATAATATAAAAAATTTTATTTATGCGAGTTCAAGTAGCATATACGGTAATAGTAGTAAGTCAGTATTTAAAGAGAGCGAAAAAGCAACATCTCCTATACAATTGTATGCAGCCACCAAAAGGTCAAATGAGCTAATTGCCCATGCTTATAGCTCTATTTATCAGATTAATACAATTGGACTCAGATTTTTTACAGTATATGGTCCATGGGGAAGACCAGATATGTCCCTGTTCCTTTTCACAAAAAAAATCTTAGCTAACAAAAAGATTGATGTTTTTAATTTTGGCAAACATTCAAGAGACTTTACTTTTATTGATGATATTGCATATGGAATTTATCTTTGTGCCTTGAAAGGGTTTTCAAAAACAAAGAAAAAAAGTCATTTTAAAATATTTAATATTGCATCTGGAAGACCGATCAAACTTACAAAATTTATAAATATAATTGAAAAAAAATTGAAATTGAAAGCAAATAAAAATTTTTTACAATTACAAAAAGGGGATGTAATAAAAACTTATGGATCAATTAATAAAATAAATTTGGAATTAGGTTATAAACCTAAAACATCTATATATAAGGGAGTTTCTAAATTTGTTGATTGGTATAAAAACTTTTATAATGTTGGAAATAAAAAATGAATGTTAATTTATTAAAAAAAAAATAATACAAAAAAAATTTATTTTGGGAGTCATCGGATTGGGGTATGTTGGTCTACCAATAGCTAATCGATTTATAAAAGAAGGTATAAAAGTTTATGCGTTAGAGCAGGATCTTGAAAAAATAAATAAATTAAAAAAAGGAATAAATTATATAAGCAATCCATCATTAAAAAACTTTACTTATTTTAAAAAAAATAAAAAAAATATTAGTAATAATTATTCTATTCTAAGAAATTGTGATGTTATTCTAGTCTGTTTACCGACTCCTTTGAAAAATAGAAAACCAGATATGAGTTTCGTGTACAATTGTGGAAAAAAATTAAAAAAAGTTTTGAAAATGTATCAACTTATCATTCTTGAAAGCACAGTATTTCCTGGGGCGACGCTCAAATTTTCACAAATGTTTTTAAAGAAAGAGTATATATTAGGCAAAAATATTTTTCTTGGATATTCACCTGAAAGAGAAAATCCTGGAGACAAAACATTTTCATATTTAACTACTCCCAAAATAGTAAGCGGTTATTCTGCAAAATGTTTAGAATTTACAGAAATAGTTTATAAACATGTAGTTAAAAAAATTGTAAAAGCAAAAAGTCTTGACACTGCAGAAGCATCAAAGTTATTAGAAAATTTATATCGGTCTATTAATATTGGTTTAGTCAATGAATTAAAAATTATTTGTGATAAACTAGCAATAGACGTTTTTGAGATTATTAGACTTGCAGCCACTAAAAACTTTGGTTTTCATAAATTCATGCCTGGACCAGGATTAGGAGGTCATTGCATACCTATCGACCCTTTTTATTTATCATGGGCATCAAAACAAAAAGGTTATGATCCCAAGTTTATTAGGCTGTCCGGAGAGCTTAATTCTAAGATGCCAAAGTGGGTGGTTAAAAAAATGTTGAAGAATATTAAAATTAAAAACCCTTTAATTC
>MDSZ01009814.1_pt1 | contig 20316 bp, 21 predicted proteins | sample 811201 | NCBI WGS metagenome assembly MDSZ01 (sample SAMN05326647, study PRJNA326480) | marine metagenome | isolation source: seawater | place: Indian Ocean: North | collected 2010 | reverse complement strand
GCATTTGAAGGAAGTTCAGATCCAGATGCAGCAAATCAATCAGCAGCTTCATCTCGGATGGTTCATGCCGATTATAAAAATTCTAGTGCTTCCGCAAAACATAGATTTGTAGAAGGTGCGTTTATTGAATATAGTGTAACCGTATTACCAAAAGGAATTGCTACTCAAACAGCAGGTTCGCCTGAGCAAGAAGGCTATAACAATGATAATTCTGCTAATGATTACACAACAAATAATATTCATGGTTGTTATGCTGATAAAGCAGATTCATTTACTGGATTAACATCAACTAGTCATGATGTGTTTTCTGTAGAAAAAACATTAGCTCATACAGAAACTATGACATTTAATTTAGCAACTGCTCCATGTGTAAATAGAACAGGAGGCGTAACAGCTACAGCTGACTTTGAATATGACTTGCTTATTACAACAGTTTCAAATAAAAAGTTATTAGCAGGATCTTATTCTGATACAATAGAGTTAATTTTAACTGACATTTAAGACGTAGATTTATTTTGTTCGGAGCACATTAAGTGCTCCAAACGAAATAAAAAATTAAAAAAATAGTTAAAACAAAAAAGGATGCTAAATAATCAAGAGAAATGTTGGATAATATTTCAAGAGAGGAACTAATACGATAATGAATAATAGCGATTTAAAGTTAATTAAAGCGAATAATTTTACATTATTAATATGTTTTATTGGATTAAGTATAGCAATAATAAAGCCCGTACATGGTGCAGATACAACTGGCCTCGTAAACTCTATTAATGATGTAACATATATACCTGCTTCTGGCGTATCAGGGAGACTCGATAATTTAGATACACAAAATCATAAGAAATGGTTAATAGGTAATCTAAAAATAGATAATAATAGTCCAACAGGATATACGATAGCCTTAAAAAGTTATCAAGCATTTGAAGGAAGCTCAGATCCAGATGCAACGAATCAATCAGAAGCATCTTCAAGAATGGTACATGAGCTATATCGAAATACCAGTGCAGTTACTAACCATCGTTTCGTAGAAGGTGCTTTTATTGAATATAATATAACGGTATTACCCAAAGGAGTTGCTACTCAAACAGCAGGTTCGCCTCAGCTAGAAGGCTATAACAATGATAATTCTGCTAATGATTACACAACACATAATATTCATGGGTGTTATGCTGATAAAGCAGCTTCATTTACTGGATTGACAACAACGTCTCATGATGTATTTACTGTAGAAAAATCATTAGCTCATACAGAAACTATGACATTTAATTTAGCAACTGCTCCATGTGTAGATAGGGCAGGAGGTGTAACAGCAACCGCTGATTTTCATTATGATGTATTAATATCAACAGATGCAAACAAGAAGCTGCTATCAGGAGCTTATCAAGACACCATCGAAGTTATATTGACGGATATTTGATACGTTTTCGAGCTAGTAAAATGATCATATTTTCTTTAAAAATAATATGATTAAACCAACCTTAATATGGGTAGTATAGAAAAGTATACAGTAAAAAAATAGGGAAAAAAGATGGTAATCAATTATGCAAAATGCATTTATTGTAAAATATTTTATAATATTAATTTTAATAAGAACCGCTTGTTGAATGTAACATTTTTTAAGAAAAGTCTTTTTTTTGTCATTATTTTATTTTTCAGTTTTCTAATACCTATATATGCAGAATTAAACTCAGGAATGATTTTTCAAATTCCATCAGCTGCATTATCTCAAACACCTATGATTGAGGGAGGAATGATTACATCCGTTGGGTACCATAAAAATAATATAAAATTTATCGGACAAGGGTTTTTAAAAGCACATCTTACACCAAGGATTGGTATTCAGGGTGTGATGCACCATGAATTTAGTGGGGTAGGGGTGCATGTTGTTATTCATAAATTTTCTGATCCCAAATCAAATGCTTCACATTATTTTGGAGCAGGAACATTATACTCAAATATGTCATCTATTCCAGCAAGTTATCCTTTAGTAAATTCGTATATAAATTATTCAATTGAATTTTTAGGATCAAGAGCTCATTTGGGAGTAGGTAGCAATGCTATTAATAAGCCAGCTTTTGTATCTTTTTTAGGATTAGAAGTGGAATTAGATAAAGGATATACATTTTTAGAATTTTTAGGCACGGTTTTTAATTTAGGGTATGCTCATAAGCTTAAGAATAATATGCAAGGGTTAGTAATTTTTACTCCTAATTTTAATGAAGATCCTTCATTAGAAGCAATGGTGCTAAATTTTGGTATTAGAGTTGTAGACCCATTTGAGTATGTACATCAACGTGAGAAAGAAAAATTAATAGGTCTAATTGAAGAAAAGAAAAAATCAGAAGAAGAAAGAGAAGAGTTAAGCACCCAAAGTTTGGCAGATGCTATCGACAGCATTAAAACTAGCGATCAATATGTCAGAGGTGGAGAGTATGAACTTGCTAGAGATGAAATGTTAGCAGTGATCGAAATTTTTCCAACAGCTAAAAATTATTCTAAATTAGGATCTATTTATTACAAACTAGAGAATGTAGATGAAGCAATATATCATTGGGATAAAGCTTTAAAGATAGATCCATATGACACAAAATTAAAATCTTTTGTTAACAAAATTAAAAAAGAGTCAGGATATTTAAATATTGAAGCTACGCAAAAGAACAACAATGAAGAAAAAAGTATTAAAAAAGAAAACCAAGATGAAATAAACGATGAGCAGTTAACCGAAGAAGCTAGCGAATCAGATTTTATTAATGTACCTATACCAAATAAATCAGAGGAAACAACGGAAGAGGCCACCGAAGAAGCCACTGAAGAGGCCACCGAAGAAGCAATGGAAGAGACCACCGAAGAAGCAATGGAAGAGACCACCGAAGAAGCAATGGAAGAGACCACCGAAGAAGCCACTGAAGAGACCGCCGAAGAAACAACAGAGGAAGTAGAAAATGAATAAATATATAGGAGGGTTATTACTAGGAGTACTTTTATTTGAAATAAGTATCGTAGCAGCTCCGTTTAAAGCTCCTCAGACATTAATCAATGTGCCCTCTTCAGAAAAATATAATACTGGCGATTTAGATTTTTCAATTTCAACAGGATTAAATTCATTGAAAAAATATCAATTTGATTTAAGCATAAATTATGCGGCAAATGAAAATTTTAAGGGAGGATTGACACTCATTAATTATAAGAAAGCAGTTTTAAATTGTCAGGTTACATTTTTAGATATAGAAAAATTTGGGAATCTTAAAATAACGGGAGGAGTCTTAAATCTTTCTTCTGATTCTACTTTAAGTACATGGGATGATGAAAGATCTGTAAATTCTAATAATTTATTACATTTTATAGTTGGATCAAGTAATTTTTTATTTGGAAGAATTCATTTTGGAATCGGAAAAAGGTGGAAAGTTGGTATGCCAAGTATTATTAATGGGTATTTATTAGGATTTAATACAAATTTAAAAGATTTATCATTGATGATGGATTTTGATGGAGCTGCGGCTAATATCGGATTACAAAAAGTTAATAAGAGCAATAATTTAATCTTTAAAGGAGCATTATCTTTTCCAATTTTAGCTGATAATGAGACAGATATTACAAATCTAATATCTATACAATTATCTAGACGGATTAATGTCTTTAAGACGTATAGTGAGTCATTAAAGAATTTAGAAAATCAATACAAACAATTTACGATTCTCGAGAAAGATTTTGAAGATATGAAGCAAGATTTAAAAGAAGATATAAGTGAGTTAAAAAAGAGCAAGGAGTTACTTGCCAGAGAAGTAGAAAAACTGCAATCTCGAAAATATGGAGAAATTAATACGGATACTGGTGAAGAAATTAGTGAAGAGGAAGAAATTATAGAGGCTTATAGTAACGATATTCAAGCACTGATGTATTATCAGGCTGCAGAAGATTTCTTTAAAAAAGAAAAATACTATAAAGCCATTCAACAACTAGAATTAGCTATTGATTTAACTCCCAAAGAACAGCGATTTTATTTTGTATTAGGATCTATTTACTACAAATTAAAAAATGAGAGAAAAGCGATTCAAAGCTGGGCAAAAGCTTATGAAATTGATCCCAGCTCAAAAGACTTTAATAAGATGCCAAATGTAATAAAAAAAGAAATTATAAAAGAATTAAATAGAAAAGAAAGTATAAAGAAATCTAAGGGATTATAAATGAGTAAATTAGTAATACAAATCATGGTGCTATTAATCACAACTGCTGTAACGATTAATGCAAGTCCAAATGATTTGTATGATCCTAATAATCCTACAGGAAATGTTAGTTTGATCAACGATATTACTGTAATACAAACTAATGAGATTGGAGAATTTAATACTACAGCATATGCTAATTATCATATTTTAACGTTTACAATTGATAATAACCATCCAAATGGGTTCATTATTGAAATTGGTAGTAATAATGGAAGTAAATTTATTAATGAAAATTTAAATCAAAATGGAGTGACAGGCAAAGGAACCTACGTTGACTATACGATAACAACTATCCATAACGAGACAGATGATCAAGTAGGAGGGAGTGATCAAACGTATTGGGGCCCATCTTCTTTACCTAACCATGCTGATTTTACATTAACCAATGAATCTTTAGATAATCCAGTTACATTAACTTTTTCAGGTACGACACATGGAATTACACAGGCAACAAGAAATTTTAAATATCGAATTTTATTATCTTCTGGTATTAATAAATCGCTATTTGCAGGTCAATTAGAAGATGAACTTACAATTTCAATTACATCTATAGAATAAACAGTCGCTATCTAAGAAGCAGACTCTTCAGCATCGGCATCTGTATCAGCCGAATCGGTTGCACCAGCAACACCTCCATCACTTTCCATCCAGTCTGATAGAATATTAGCTGTAACATCAGGAGAATTATCAAAAGTTGCTAAAAGTTCTTGATATGCCTTTTCAGTTTTTAGTCGTTCAGCTTCAGCATTTTGAGCATTTTGAGCTTCTAGTAGTTTGGCTGCTTTTTCTTCTTCAATTTTTGCTAATGCTTTATCTTGTCTACTTTGCATGAAAAATTTATACCCAATAAAGCCAAGTAAGCTAACCACTAAGACAATAATTAAAATAGGGTTCAATAAAATAGATTTAACGGTACGAATCATAAAGGTAGAATCTGATGATAGATCTGAAAATTCAATTATTCTAATTTCAAGCTTATCACCTCGTTTAGGATCAATAACACCAAGATGTTGAATGAGAGATTTTAAATCAAGAATAGCTTTATCTGTTGGTGAAAAATAATTGCCATCAATAACAACGCTAATTAAGAATCCATTAATTTCATAATCTTTTTGCACATATTCTTTTACTTGTTTAAATCCGTTTTTAGAAGAAGTTCCTGTATCAGAAACCGGAGCGATATCCACTTTTTGTGCTGAATCACCTAAAGAAGACTCTTCTTTGGGTGGCGAGGCACTAAATAAGTCATCAAAGCCAGGAAGATCAGAAGATTCTTGATCAAACGTATTATTTTCAGAACCACTATCAGAAGTTCCAAATAATCCAGGTAATTCAAAGTCAACATTACCAGAGAAGTCATTTTCAGCTTGATCACTTTCATAAGAAACAGACGATTTAACAATTTTTTCGTAATTAACATTAGCAACAACCGAAATTTCGTAACGACCCACACCAACAACCTTTTTTAAGAGGGATTCAATACCTAAATGAATATCTTTTTGTAAAATAAGCGGGTAAGAATCAACTTTGCCAGAATTTGAAGAAGAAGAAGAAAGATCTTTTTGTAAAGATGGATTTAAAAAAATAAAAACAATAACCAAAACAGCTATAGCAAGAAAAGCAAGAAGAAAAGACCAAAACCTAATAGGCGTATTACTAGCAAACTGTTGAACTGTTTTAACCATGAGACTTATTACATTATCACTTATGATGAATAAGAATGCTAGTTTTTTAGATTATTTGGTTAACTTAGAAAAGATTGTATCGATTGTTTTATTTTGTTGCTTGATTAATTTATAAGAGTGGCGATAGTTTTCTTTTAGTTTCTGTATATTAGCTTCATGCGAATTTCTAGACTGCAAACTCTGATAGGTTTTGCATACTTCTTGTTCGGTTGTCTTAAGTTTCTCGTCATTATCATCTTGAATCTGCCTTAATTGGTTAGAAACATTTGTAATTAAAGTATTATTGTTATCTTCAGCATGAGCTTGTTGGGAAAAATCGTCAATTTGATTATTTAATATGGTAATTAGATCAGCTGATGACAAGGACTGCTGGAAGGTAGTAATCAGGTCAATAATCTCATAAGGGAGATATTTTTGATTCCTAAGACGATCGATTTCGTTAGTCATAATAGAGTTTAGATCGGCATGGGATAAACGGTTCTGAGAAATTATAATTAACTGTCGTATAACATCAGGACGAGCAGATTGTTGAGTAAGTTTGTTAATCCCTTCACGTATGACAGATGCAAGTTGAGTTGATGACAAGCGAGGTTTGATTGAATTAAGTAAGGTTTCAATATGATACGCCGTTGAAGTATTATCAGGAAGATTACAAATAAAATTATGAGCTATAGATGTTAACTTTGAAGTAGGTAAGTGTTGTGAGGTTATATTAATCAGGGGTTGAACATGATACTGTGGGAGTTGATATTTAGAACGTCTTTGAATTTCAGTAGAAACAATCGTAGCTAAATCATCAGGCGGTAACTGATCTTGAGCGGACTTAATTAAAGCGTTTATAGCAGGAGTTGCCGATAATTGTTTTATCAGCTGATGGCGAGTTTCATACACAATATCAGCAAGGGCAGTAGATGATAATTGATGTTTTTTTGCTTGAATTAAATGGTCAATAGCCCAGCTAATATTTGAATTAGGACAGGCTATAATGGTTTTAAGTTGGGTACGTATAGTAGCTTTAATAAATGAGCGTTTGCGAGTAATAAAGTCTTTAGCAGCATTTTGAATCATGGTTGCTTTAGTATGCATAAGCGCTGGGGTATAAGATTGGTGCAGAGGAGAATAGGTCATGTAATCTCCTGAGAAGAAAGTAACGATTTTACAGCTTTTAAATCGTTTATTGTCAGCCAGTTTGGTTTTCCCGGAGCTAGTGAAGCATTGCGTAATAAATAGGCGGGATGAAAAATAGGCATAATATATAAAGGGTTAGCCATATAAGTAACATTAGCTTGATACCATTGACCTCGTACTTTAGTAATCGCTAGTTTTTCTTTTAAGATAGTTTTTAGAGAGGGGGATCCTAGCAAAAGGATAACTTTAGGTTTTACAAGTTGTATTTGACGAATCAGAGATATTTGACAAGAGTCAATTTCTTTTTTAAGTGGATTTCTGTTGTTAGGAGGACGACATTTAACAATATTAGCAATAAAAACATCGTGATCACGGTTAATAGATGCCGATGCTAAAAGTTTGGTTAACAGTTTGCCAGATCGACCAACGAATGGACGGCTTTGAAGATCTTCTTGTTCACCAGGCCCTTCACCAATGATCATAAGATTGCAAGGAATGGGGCCTGATCCAAAGACAACATTAGTTCTAGTTTGACATAAGTCACAGCTTTGGCATGATTGAACTGTATCCTTAAATTCTTCAATAGTTAAATCATCATAAGGCGTTTGTTGATTGATGTTTATCATATTCATTGAGGGTTATTATATAAAATTTCATAAAATTTATAAAGAATTTTCTGTAAAAAGAAGGCTAATATCAAATGCTGGAGCAGAATGTGTTAGGGATCCGATAGAAATACGATCAATATCAAAAGCGCGATAATCAGCAATTGTTGCTAATGAAACGTTGCCAGATACCTCAATTTGAATATGAGGGTAACGTTGGCGACATATCGCTGTAGCTTCAGGGATATTAGCCAGAGAAAAATTATCGAGCATAATATAATCAAAAGAATGTAATGAAAGAGATTGTAGTTGATCAATCGATTCAATTTCAATTTGAGCTTTTAAATTAGGATTATTAGCTTTTGCACGTTGAATAATCTCATTTAGGGTAGCCAAAGCATGTTGTTTTTCAAGCATCTTAAGATGATTTTCTTTAATTAAAATCATATCAGATAAACCAAAGCGATGATTCGTTCCACCGCCTGCTTTGACAGCGGCTTTTTCTAGTTTGCGAAGACCTACGGTTGTTTTGCGAGTATCACAAATAGCAATATTAGGATTATCAAGTGTTTTAAGAAAAGTTTGAGTTAAGGTAGCAATTCCTGATAGATGTTGGATAAGATTTAACATGGATCGTTCGATTAATAAAATAATGTCAAATTGGGATTGAATCTGACAAATGGTAGAATTCTTGGTAATCAAATCACCGTCATTAACAAAAAAAGTAATATGATGAGAGGGATCATAAAGCAATAAAAAATGTTTGATGATATCACAGCCATAAAAAATTCCAGCTTGCTTTGCTATTAAACTAGCATGCTGAGGAGTGGCGTCCTTAAATAAGCTAGTAACGGTAATATCTCCCTGAGGGGCATCTTCAAAAATGGCATGTTTTATTAAATCCTGTAAAATCATATATAGCTATCTTAATAGATGAAGAATTTATTAGACAATGGTAAACTGAAAGTTAAAGAGATGAAGCCAAAAAAAATTATTGTTTTTCTAATTATATTATTAATAGCTTATGTAGGGATAACCTATATAGGTCAGAGTAGCCAAGAAAATCCTATTGTAAAAATAAAAAATATTTTACAAGTAGCATTTAAAAAGAATATAAAACAATCAAAGCTGATTATTCCAAGTAAGAAACTAATGCCATCATCACTAGAAAACGAAAGCTTTTTTCAAAATCATTGGGAAAGTGATAATGGATATTTTATGCTTGTCTCAGATGATATATCCAGTAAGCAAAGCCCGTCGTTGACGGCTGCAAATTATGAAGCATTATTTAAGACTGAGCGAGTAAGGATTTTATATGAAAATAGCCAAGCTACGGATGTAGATGGCCAATTACGACATTGGGTGTTTTTAGGCAGTGAAACAGGAAAAACCTATTTAGGCTGGATCTTTAAAGATCAACTGATAAGTAAAGACGAATTTATACGCTATGAACCGTTAGAAGAAATGCGTTATATTTATAGGCAAGGAGATTTAAAATCTCATATTGTTATTGAGAAAAATGGGCGATTTCAGTTAAACTGGAGTGCTACAGGTGGGGGATTGTTTTTAAAAGGAAAAGATAAAGGACAATTATATATTTATGAAGATATTATTTGGGCAAAAAAAGATAATCAAGATTTTTTATATAATTTTTTTATTACTAATAGCACAAATGAGTTAATACAAGAATATAGATTTAGAGACGATCACATAAAAATGGAAATATTCACATTGCCAAAACAAGGAGAAATCAAAAAATGAAAATTAATGATATCAAAGCAAGAGAAGTATTAGATTCAAGAGGAAACCCTACCGTTGAAGTCGATATTATATTAGATTCCGGGGATAAAGGAACGGCCATTGTTCCATCAGGAGCATCAACTGGATCAAAAGAAGCACTAGAATTAAGAGATGGAGACTCTCAACGATATCGTGGCAAGGGTGTAAAAAAAGCGGTTAGAAATATTCATGAGATAATAAAACCTGCCTTATTAGGACAAGATAGTACTAATCAAAAAGCAATTGATACGTTATTAATAGCATTAGATGGAAGTAAGAATAAAGAAAAATTAGGAGCAAATGCTATTTTAGGAGTATCAATGGCTGTAGCTCAGGCAGCTGCAAGTTATCATAAAACACCTTTGTATGCTTATTTAAATACATGTTATAGCGATTATCATGCTGGTCAAGGCATGGCAATGCCTGTACCAATGATGAATATATTAAATGGGGGAGCCCATGCTAATAATTCAGTAGATATCCAGGAATTTATGATTATCCCTCATAATGCGGAATCTTATTCAGAAGCTTTAAGGCAAGGGGTAGAAGTATTTCATCAATTAAAAGAATGTTTACATGAAAAGCAATTAAGTACAGCTGTGGGGGATGAAGGTGGATTTGCACCTAGTTTGGCATCAAATAAAGCTGCTTTAGAATTATTAATTGAAGCAATACAACGAGCTGGGTATCAAGCAGGGACCGATATAAGTTTAGCGTTGGATGTTGCTGCAACAGAATTATATGAGGCAGATGGCAACTACCATTTTAAAGGAGAAGGTGTCGTTAGAACAACTGAAGACATGATTCAATATTACGAAGAATTAATTGAGCTATTTCCAATTGTATCAATAGAAGATGGTTTGGATGAGACAGATTGGGATGGCTGGAAAAAGTTAACAGAAAGAGTAGGCTCAAAAGTGCAATTAGTGGGGGATGATTTATTTGTAACAAATCCAAGTATTTTAGCAAAAGGAATCAAAGAAGAGATAGCGAATGCAATTTTAATAAAATTAAATCAAATTGGAACAGTCTCAGAAACATTAGAGGCAATTGCTATGGCTCAAAAAGCAGCTTATAGTGTGGTTGTTTCGCATCGATCTGGTGAAAGTGAAGATACCTTTATCGCAGATTTAGCGGTTGCAACAAAGGCCGGTCAAATTAAGACAGGATCATTATGTCGATCAGATCGAGTGAGTAAATATAATCAATTATTACGAATTGAAGAAACGTTAGCTAGTACAAGTCAGTATTTAGGTAAACATGTTTTTGCATTTTCGTCATAAGGGATCATTAAAAACATTTATTATCGCATTAGGAGTTTTAATATTATTTATCTATACAAGTAGTATAAGTTTAAGAAACTTATTGCGATATAATATGTTTAAAAAAGAGTTAATAGACAGTCAACGTATATTAGATAAGCAGCAATTAATTAATAAACAATATCAAGAAAAGATTGCTTTGATGCTAACAGATGATTATTGGATGCTTGAAGCTAAAAAGAAATTAGGTTATATTCAATCAGACGAGTATATATATAAATTTTACTCAAGCGAAAGGAATATGAATGACTATTGACGAGAATAACAACCCTGAAGAAACAATTATCGGACAAACAGTAGAAGGTAGTGTAACAAATATAACAAATTTTGGAGCCTTTGTATCAATAGAAGGAAGAGAAGAAGGATTAGTACATATATCTGAGATTGCTAATGAATTTATTACAGATATATCAGAATTTGTTTCGGTTGGTGATAAGGTAAAAGTAAAGGTTTTAGCACGTAATCAAAAAAAGAAATTAGAACTTTCAATAAAGCAGGCAGATGGGGTAGCAGCAACACCTCCACCACGAAAAGTTGAAAAAAAAGAACCTGGAAAACATAAAAATTTTGATTTTGAGGATAAATTAAGTTCTTTTTTAAAGCGTTCAGAAGAAAGACAAATTGATATAAGACGAAATTTAAAAAATAAACAAGGATTATCAAAGCGCAAAAATAAATAACACTAATATGATAGCATCTGTCATTATCTATATGTTTCTTCTGGTAACAAATTTATTTGCTATTCAAGAGCTTAAGACAACCTTTGCATTATCAGATACAACGCAAGTAAAATCCTATTCAAATTTTATGATTGTTGTAACGCCTGAAAAAGTAAAACTTTACCAAGACAAGTTAGCATTTCGGTGGGAAATTAATAATCAAGAGCATGGTTACCATAATTTTAAATTTGAATTTAATACAGCATATGCTTTAAATAACATTAATCAGCTTGTTAAGATTAACCTAGCCTTAGGCATCGTAGAAACATTAAATATCATTGATGATATTCAGTCATATCAAATAAAATATCCATATTTATGGGTGAAGACAAAGAAGCATCGGTTGTATGTTTATGATATAAAAAAAGAAGTAGTAATATGGGATACTGGAAAAGTATGTAATAAACTATTTTTTTTAGCAGGTAATGAGCAAATAGGATGTCTTAATAAGAAAACATTAACCTTATATAATAGCATTACAGGAAAGGTAGATTACCAAACTAAAAAGCTTAATAGCATGTGGGCATTTGACAGTAGCGATAACCAAGGCGGCTATTTTTCAAAGGGAAATACACTAACATATTTAGATGTAGCAAAAAAACAATTAAAAAAACTTAGTTTTAAGAAAGAAGATATCAAAGGATTTATAAGGCAAAAAGAAGTAATTGTAGTAGATGAAAAAAATAAAATATTAGCATGCATTGATACCAAAACCAAAAAAAAGCGCTGGGAATATAAGTTTAAAGAAAACATCTCTATCATTCAAAATGATACTAATAATATAATTATAAAAGATGCTAATAAATATAAGATTATTAATAATTTTTCTGGCGAGAAAATGGCAGAATTTAAATTACAAGATATTGATCTAGATATTCAAACGATCTATTCATATAAAGATCAGTATTATGTAATTGCCAATAAAAAAACCTATTTAGTTCATAAGGATTAGCAAAGATGAATCCTATATTTATTAAATCTAAATATGAAATTAAAGAACTTATTAGCGAAGATATTATTTCGTATTGTTATAGTGGAAAAACACATTATTTAGATGTTCCAATTTTAATTTGGGAATATAAAAAAGAGTTTTTAACATCAGGATTAGTTACAAAATTAATTAATATTGCAGAAAAATTAGTAGGATTTAAACATAAAAATGCGTTAAATATGATAGATTATTATTATGATGGAGAATCATTTTATACAATTCATGAAGGGGTAGAGTACTTTTTAACATTAGATACCTTTATTAAACAGCAAGAAAAACAAGATTTAAAATTATTATGGAAATTTTCAACACATTTATTAAACGCAGTATTACAATTAGAACAACACCATTTATATGCAGGAACAATTAATTTTTCTAATCTAGTAGTAACAAGAAATTTAGACATAAAGTTTACACGATTTATAATTCCCATAGAAATTTATAAAAGTTGTTGGAACGAACTGGATGTAATTGAAGATGGGATATTTTTGCCACCAGAATTTATTCAATCAAATCAATTTACAATTCGTTCAGATATGTATAGTTTAGGCATTTTGTTATTTGTATTTTTTAGTCAGAAATGGCCTTATAAATATTCGTTAAAAATTGAACAAATGAAAAAAAGTTTAATTGAAGGTCCTGTAGACTTTGAGCCGGTTCATCCAAAAATACCAGATAGATTAGGCCGTATTATTCATGTTTGTTTAAAACCGGATCCAGAAAAAAGGTTTCGATCATTTGTAGAATTAATAAAAGTATATAAGCATGATTTATCCTTAGCAAATACAATAGATGCTGAGGAATCAACGGTAATAGGGCATATAAAAGATCATATTAATAAAAAAACAGTAACATCATATAAGCAATTAATAAAAGGGGCAGCGGTGCTTATAGGATTAATAGGGGCTATTTTTACTATTTATATAATTTATTTAAATTATATTACTGCGATACCTGAAGTAGCCGTTCCCAATTTAAAAGGCTTATCAGGAGAAGAAGCCGAAGAGGTCTTAGATAGTTATAATTTAAAATCGTTGATTGTAGGAAAGCGATTTCATCCTCAAGTTGAAACTGATTTAATTATAGAAACAAAACCACCTGCAGGAAGAGTAGTAAAAGAAAATAGAATTATTCGTATTTTTATATCAAAAGGAAAAGGCCCAACGTTAGTACCTGATTTAGTAGGATATTCAAAAGATCATGTAGAACAAAAATTAGATGGAAAAGGATTGATTACAGAAGTAAAAAACGAAGCATATTCATTACAATATCCAGAGGGAATTGTAATTAGGCAGGATCCAATTGCAAATACATTTATTGGGCCAAGTGATAATATTAAATTGGTAATTAGTAAGGGGTATCCTGTCGTGGTTCATGTAAGCGAAGCAAAATCATCATTTTTTCAAGATAAATCTCATTTAAAAAAAGTACATGTAGAATTTTTTATTTTAGAAGATTGGGAATCACAAGAGATAAGTATATTTTTTAAATATAATAATTTAAGAAATAAAATTTATTCAGATTTAGTAAATCCAGGGGATAATTTAAAACTAGAATTTGAACTTGAAGAGCAAGGAATTTTAGAGATTTACTTTAATAATGAATTAACAATTAAAAGAGTGATAGATAATAATAATAAAACTGCCCATGCCATTTAAATTTAGTGAATTTGAAACAAAATTAATGAAAGAATTAATAGAAAAAGCAAAGCAATTTGCAGGATTTACACATCCCAATCCCATGGTAGCTGCAGCTATTTTTGATAAAAATAATATTATCTCTTATGGGGTTCATCAAAAAAAAGGCAGTGTGCACGCTGAAGTTGCTGCCATAGAAGCTGCTAAAGGGCAAGCGCGTGGGGCATCATTAATGGTAACATTAGAGCCATGTACGCACACTGGATCAACGCCTCCTTGTGTTAATGCGATTATTGAGGCAGGAATTAAAGAGGTTATCTTTGCCGTTGAGGATCCTTGTGAGTTAGTAAGAAAGCAATCCGCGCAACAAATATTAGCAGATCATGGAATTGTTGTTAGAACAGGATTATTAGCCAAAGAGGTCTATCAGTTAAATCATGATTATATGTATTCGCATCAACATAAACGACCTTATATTCATGTAAAAGCAGGTATGAGTTTAGATGGGAAAATTGCGTTATCATCAGGTGAAAGTTGTTATATAACAAGCGAGTCATCACGAAAAAAGGTGCATGAAATGCGATCAAAAGTATGTGGAATTGTAATAGGATCAGGAACATTAGTAGCCGATGATCCTCAATTAACAATTAGGCATGGGTACGCTAAAAAAGATCAAGTTCCCCCATGTTTGTTAGTAATAGGAGGATCTCACATTGATACTCAGCAGAAGTATCGTATTTTTAAATCTGGATATCGAACAATTTTGGTAACTTCAGATAAAAATCAAAAAAATGAGTGGTTTTCAGATATTTGGGTTATACCAAAAACAGCAAACAACGAAATTGATTGGGCTGTTTTTTTTCAAAAGTGTTATGAAAATAATCTTTATAGTTTATTAATTGAAGGAGGAAAAAAAACTTTTTCTAGCTTTTTATCAGCTGGTGTCGTTAATAAATGTTCTTTTTTTATGGCACCAAAATTATTTGGGCAAACAGATGCAAAAAGTATTGTTGAGTTACCTCATATGAGAACGCTAGATGATGCATTAACGTTAAAAAATATAACAATAAATCAATACGAAGATGATGTCTGCATTACGGGTTTTTGTAGTAATCAAGAAAGTGATACACTATAACTAATTAATAAAGGAGTATAAGAAATGACAACAACTAAACATATATTAACAGAGATTAATTTTGATCAATTACCCTTATTTAAAACAGGAAAAGTAAGAAGTGTCTTTGACTTTGGAGATACATTATTGATCGTCGCTTCTGATAGAGTATCAGCATTTGATTTTATTTTGCCCACAGGAATTCCAGGTAAAGGAGCGGTTTTAACCACATTATCAGAATTATGGTTTAACAAAACAAATCAATTAGTAAAAAATCATTTAATTACAACAGATGTAACACAATTTCCAGCTGAAACAAAACCATATCATGAGTTTTTAGAAGGACGATCTATGTTAGTGAAAAAAACAGAGTTAGTTCCAATAGAATGTGTTGTTAGAGGGTATTTAATTGGATCAGGGTGGAAAGATTATCAAGCAACAGGAAAAGTATGTGGGATTGACTTGCCCGAAGGATTAAAGCAAGCAGGTAAGTTAGAGACTCCTATTTTTACACCCGCTTTTAAAGCAGAGCAAGGTGATCATGATGAAAATATCTCATTTGAAAAGATGAGTGAATTAATAGGAGAGGCTTTAGCAGAAAAGTTAAAAGATATTAGTATGAAATTATATGAATTTGGGCGAGATTATGCACAAGAAAGAGGCATTATTTTAGCCGATACAAAATTTGAGTTTGGGTTATTAAATGATGAGATAATTTTAATTGATGAAGTATTAACTCCAGATTCATCTCGTTATTGGGCGCAATCAGAGTATCAAGAAGGGATATCACCCCCAAGCTATGATAAGCAAATAGTGAGAGATTATTTAGCAAATTGTGGTTGGGATAAAAAAGAACCAATTCCAAATTTGCCTGAATCCGTAATTCAAAAAGTTGCTGATAAATATTATGAGGTAGAAACATTATTAAGCAATTAATAGGCGTATTATTGGCGGTCTTATTAACAGCCTGTCAAGTAACAACTCAGCCTGAATTTACGGAAAAAAAGTTAACTCAGACTCTAGCAAAAATAGGAGTAAATAATCAGATTGTTAAGCAGACTAATCAAGTTATCATTGTAAAGTCAAAAAGATGGCGAGATAAAAAAGGAAAGTGTTATTTATTTGAAAGAAAAAAGGATCAATTTAAGTTTGTCAAATCTTTCCCTATTGTTTTAGGAAGAAATGGAATGAAGTGGGGGAAAGGTTTGCATCATGTAGACAGTGCTAATATTAAGCAAGAAGGAGATGGAGCAACTCCCGCAGGGGTATTTTGGTTGGGAGAAGCATTTGGAAATGAAGTGATAACATTATTAGAAAAATGGCCTTTTAGAAAAACAAGTCAGTATGATTATTTTATTGATGATAGTAACAGTGCTTATTATAACGCTTGGGTAGATAGTAGAGTGGTAACAAAAGATTGGAGTAGTTTTGAATATATGTTAAGAGAAGATGGGCTTTATAATAGAGGGGTAATTATTCAGCATAACATGGATCCGGTTAAACCATTATTTGGTAGTGCCATTTTTTTTCATATTTGGAAACATAAAAATGCTGGAACGGCTGGATGTACAGCATCAAGCAAGCATAATATAGAAACGTTATTACATTGGTTAAAAAAAGATAGACAGCCATTGGTTATTCAATTGCCAAAATCTTATTTAGAAAAGCTTTTATAAATTTTATAAAGTAAAACAAAACATAATGATAGAAGCGGTAATGTGCGAGTAATAGAGATGGTATTAGGAGTGTGTTTTGAGATCTGATCTGGAGAGATTTTTGCTTTTGTTTGACCAAATTTAGAGGAGGCGGACTTAGGTGTATTTGCAAGCGTACGAAGTTTTTGGTAATTAAAATTTACATTAGTAGAATCAGACCATTTTCTAAGAATATTATCAATACCACGTTGTGATAATGGAGCTTTAGTGCCAGTAAGAGAGATAAATAATGTTTTATGTTTTGATTTGGGACGTTCTAATAACCATTGATTGAGATGATGTTTTGCAAATGGAGCAATGCTAAGATGTCTAGGCCGTTTTCCAGTAGTTTGAATCATCGATAAATCAGCTGTAATATCTTGAGGAGCTAAATAACGAATTTCATCAATATAAAGACCAGTAGCGGCTATTAATGTAATAAGGGATTTATCTCGTGAACGATCAATTTTATTAAGGCATATTAACAGATCATTGATGTTATTCAGTGGTGTTTTCATCTATGTTATTTTATCATAAAAAAATGAGAATGATTAAAAAGATAATTTTAAGTTTAATAATAATCAGTGCCTGTGGTAATAGCGAAGGTAATTTATTTGCTAATATTTTAAAAGTAGATCCAACAAAATCTCATATTAAATTTACTGCAAAACATTTATTTGGAGGCAAGGTAAGTGGCGAATTTTTAGCATATTCTATAGTTATTAAATTAAAAGACTCAGGTACTATCGAAAGAATTGAAGCAATGATTGATACAAATTCGATTTTTTCAAAAAATAAGATCAGAGACAGACATTTACGACAACCGCGATTTTTAGATTATAAAGCGCATGATTACATAACATTTATTGCTAACGGACCCATTTTAGTAACAGATAAAACAATAAAAGGCTTATTAACAATAAAAGGTGTTACCAAAGAAATTACTTTGCCGATTGAATTTAATTATTTACAATCAAAAACAAATGGACAGTTAGTATTATCAGCAAAAATAGCAGGGTTTATGATTAATCGTAATGATTATAACGTGGGGGGGTTAGGCTTTATTATTCAAGATGATATTGAGATTGATATAGAATTAATTAATAGAGTATATGTTTCATTGCAACAGAAAAAGGATTAAAAAATAAAGTTCCCACCCCCCCCTTTTTATTTTTTATTATAAAAACAAATTATTAAACGGTTTCAGAGGCTAGTTGTGTTGTTTGATTAAGATCATCACAAGCATGTTTCTTTTTATTTAAAATTTGAAAGTTTTCGGCTGCAACTTCAGTGATCCAGCGCCGTTCATTTTCTTTTTCATAATTACGAACCTGGATAGATCCATAAATCAAAACAGGAATACCTTTAGCTAATAATTGGCTTCCAACAGAAGCTGTATTGCCTGTTAAGCTAATAGGAATAAAATCAGTTTCATGTTTGCCATTATCCTTTCGATACCGTCTTGTCACCGCTAAAATAAACGTTAACTTACAAAAAGATTCTGTGATTTGTTTAAATTCGGGATCTTTAGTTAACCTTCCCATTAATGTACAGTGATTATAATTATAACTCATTAGTGCCTCCTATTTTTTTATACTAGATTATCTAAAAAAACTAGAGATTAGCATTGTTTTGATGATACTAAATTTAGATACAAATAAATATTATCCAATTACAGATAATTTGTAAATAATTATCTAAAAAAAGATATTAATTAAGAGATTGGATGGTAAGTTGATCGTTAGAAAATGATACATTAATCAATGATTGATCAAAAATCATAAATTGAGTTAACGGTAATGGAGCTAAGATCGGCGGGATATCTTTGCCTGTAAAAGAGTCAATAATTGTAAATGTATTAGATAATTTATTAAATGAAAAAATAAAAAATGAACCTAAAACAGGTCGTGAAAATCCAAACTTGCTAGGATATTCCCAATCAACAGTACCAGTTTCATTATTAAGACGTATTAAAAAATGTTGTTTTTCATCATTGTTATTAAAAATAGAAAAAGAAAGAATAGAAAATTCATTAGTAGCACTAATTTCGTGATTAAATGAAAAATTTAAAATAGATTTATTAAAAGACCATTTAATAGAACCATCCTTTAAATTAAAGGCAATAATTTTTGTATTAAGATTTCCTTCCTTAATGGGAGCTAACAATAAATCTTTGGTACAAGTAGGGGAGAAAAGTAATTGACAGGGTTTTGTTTTCCAGGCAAGCGACCCTGTTTCTGGATCTAGCGCAACAAATTCATTTGTATTAATTTGCGCAATAAAAAAATATTCGGATACAAATAAAGTGCCTGGTTTAAACGTATAATTAGCGTGACTCCAGATTAAAAAACCAGATTCAATTGCATATTTTCGAATAATACCATTATCATTTAAATAAAGAGAATTTTGAGTAAATACAGGATCAGATAACAGTGTGTTAACTGAAATAGTATAAATAATTTCACCACTATCAGTTGAAAGCGCTATAATACGATCAGAGTGTGTATCTTTTAAAAATAATAAAGAATTAATTGTTGATAAATAATATCGATCAATAGATTTATCTAATTTAAAACGCCATTGCTGTTTACCAGATTGAGAATCAAGTTTAGTAAGATAGTTATTAATAATCATAAATAAATCATTACCAGAAGTAACCAAAGGAATATCCTGATTCGTCTCATTAGCTGTAATAACCAATTCCCAAGTAAGATTTAAAGGCCTTTGAACAGGAGGAGACGCATGAATATAATTCATATTATTAAAATTTCCATCTTGTATCCAGTTTTTATAGGATGTATTTAACGGATGAAATGAAGGGCGTTTTCCATCTCCAATCCAAAAATTATTTAAGAAAAATTTCCATTCACTTTGAATTTTTTTCCATGATTGTTTCGTTGTTTCTATATTTAAAATATAATAATTAGTATCTTTAATAAAATAATATTCTGCTGTAAAAAATTCATTTAATTTTAATTCATTATTTAACTCCTGCCGAATATAAACCGCTAAAAAAGAATCATTAACATTAGCCATTAACGTTTCTTTTTTTGAAGCAGGGCGTGATAATACTTTCATCCAACCATCATAATGTGTTGTTGCACGTAATTCATGAAGTGCATTAGCCGTAATTGGTTCTAAAAAATAATGTTGTTTAATATTAATCGTTGCTTCAATATTCTGACGAGTCATTACAATAGATCCTGACTTAATCGGCTTGTTAATAGACCATAATTCAGGAATTAAAATATTAATATTATCTTGTTTAAATGATGGGAGATTAGAATTTGCATAAAGAATACTAGAAAATACCAAAAAACTTAAACATAATAATCTATAAAACATAATAATAAGTTTAACCTGAACCTAAGATCAGGAAAAGGGTTTGAAAAAATATTATTCATAATTTACAAATT
>MDSZ01117586.1_pt1 | contig 20321 bp, 23 predicted proteins | sample 811201 | NCBI WGS metagenome assembly MDSZ01 (sample SAMN05326647, study PRJNA326480) | marine metagenome | isolation source: seawater | place: Indian Ocean: North | collected 2010 | reverse complement strand
CAAAATAAAACAAAAGCTTTTTTCACCATCCTATCTGATGGCTTCTCTATGATAGGATCATACATGTATTCGATGATTAAAGAAAATATAAGCAATGATGCAGTAATCATAATCCCCCCTTATTTAATTTATCCCAATCAAAAAACTTCCCTGGATCACTCTTTCTATCTGGTGCTATATCACAATGCCCAAGTATATTATCATTTGTAATACCCGTATATAAAGTTTTCAGTATGGCAATCACATCATTCAAGGATTGATACTGATTATTAGAATATTCGCTGTCTATTGTTCCCTCCAATTCTATTCCAATTGAGAAGTCATTAAAATTACTCCTTCCATTATATGATGATTCTCCTGCATGCCAAGCTCTTTTATCAAATGGAACCATCTGAATTATTTGACCGTTTCTCCTAATAAATAAGTGAGGTGACACTTTAAAATTTTTTAGAGATTTAAATGAATCATCCAAAGAAATATCTAGCTTATTTTGAAAGAAATCGATAACGTAATTATTGTCGTATCTACCCTCTGGTAAGCTAATACAATGAATAATTATAGTATCAATATCAACTGAATTTGGTCTCTCGTCGAAATTAGGTGAAATTACAAACTCAATATTAGAAATTCTAGATGTTTTTTGATTAATTTGTAACATTACTTGTATCTCAAACTCTCTTTCATTGTTATTATACTACTATCCTAATTATGCCAAATTTTTACATTAATACAGATAAAAAGTTATCGAATATTTCGGATGATTTGCTTCAATCCGAGATACTTGGTGTAGATACTGAATTTATACGTGAAACAACCTACTTTCCCAAACTTGCTCTCATCCAATTTTCTACAAAATACAATAACTATATTATTGATACTCAATCGATAACATCTACGAGTCTTCTAGTCGATATTTTGACTGATGATAAAAAACTAAAAGTTCTTCATTCTGCAAAACAAGATTTAGAGACCATCCATACGTATTTTGGTTGTTTCCCTAAAAATATTTTTGATACACAAATTGCTTTTAATCTAATATCAATATCGATGAATCCAAGCTACTCTTCATTAGTGAAACAAAATTTTTCAATTGATTTAAAAGAGGGATCATGGAGAACAGATTGGCTTAAAAGACCATTATCTGAGGAAAAAATAGAATATGCAGCAAATGATGTTAAATATTTAATAGCACTTTATAAAAATCTGAGAGAGAGGGTATCCAGTTTGCATAGACTAGATTGGCTCGAAGAAGAACATCAGAATGAATTAAGTATGAATAAAATCATTATTGACCCTTTTGACGCTTGGAATAGAATTACTATCCCAATAAATTTAGATAACAAGCAGAGATTGAATGTAAGGTCAATCGCAGCATGGCGTGAAGTTACAGCCAAAAATACTGATATACCGAAAAAATGGATATTAACTGATGGCGAAATAATAAAGTTATCTTGTGCGAAGGCTGACCATATAGATACTATTCTCGACAAAACAAAGAAAAAAATACCAGAATCATATAAGGAAAATATCATTATGTTACTTGAACAGAATAAAAAAAATACTCTGGAAATAAATCATGTAGATATGAATGTTTATAATAAAAAAATCAGTCAATGTAATACTATGCTTGTGAGAATTGCTGAAGAACAACAAATTTCTCCGTCTTTAATCGCTAATAAGAGAGATATTGATTATTTTGCGAGGGGCCAAGAGAATATAAAATTTCTTCGAGGATGGAGATTTAAAATATTTGGTAAATTGGTACAATAAAACATGCGAAAATATTCTTCAATAATTGTTGATGGTAAAGATAGAGCACCAAGCAGATCCATGCTTAGAGCAGTTGGTTTTAGAGATAAAGATTTTAAGTTGCCCCAAGTTGGCGTTGCTTCAACTTGGAGCATGGTAACGCCATGCAACATGCATCTGGACAAACTAGCGCAAGTTTCTGCGAAATCTATTGATGCCCATGGTGGCAAATCATTAATCTTTAATACCATAACTGTCTCTGATGGAATATCAATGGGCACGGAGGGCATGAGGTATTCTCTTGTATCTAGAGAAGTCATTGCTGATTCTATTGAAACTGTAGTGGGTTGCGAGGGCTTTGATGGGTTTCTTGCTATAGGAGGTTGTGATAAAAATATGCCAGCATGCGTAATGTCAATGGCAAGATTAAATAGACCCTCAATTTTCGTATATGGTGGAACAATCTTACCAGGTCAGCATGAATCTAAAAAAGTTGACATCGTGTCAGTATTTGAGGCAGTTGGTAAGAATGCTAACAAGCTTATATCAGATAGGGAATTAGACCAAATCGAGAAAAATGCTATACCAGGCCCAGGATCATGTGGTGGGATGTATACAGCAAATACAATGGCATGCGCCATTGAGGCTCTGGGTTTGAGTCTAACTAATAGCTCAGCTCAAGTAGCGGTATCAACTAAGAAAAAAAACGATTGCAAGCTCTCTGCGAAAGCCCTCATGCACTGTATAAAAAATGATATAAAACCATCAGATATAATTTCTAAAAAATCTCTTGAAAATGCAATCACAGTAGTCATGGCTCTAGGTGGGTCAACTAATGCTGTATTACACCTTCTAGCTATAGCCCATTCAGCAAAAATAAAATTATCCCTAGAGGATTTTGATAGAATTGGTAATAGAACTCCTGTCCTTGCAGATTTAAAGCCAAGTGGCCAATATTCAATGTCTGAGTTAGTAGCTATAGGTGGAGTAGCACCTCTAATGAAAATGCTGCTAGAGAAGAAATTACTTCATGGTGATTGTTTGACAGTCACGGGTAAGACGATGAGGCAAAATCTAAGTAAAGTAAAATCATATTCAAGAGCTCAAAAAATAATTAAATTATTTTCTGATCCGGTTAAAAAGAATGGCCATCTAATAATACTTCGTGGCAATTTATCACCTGACGGTGCAGTAGCAAAAATATCAGGTAAAGAAGGGAATTCATTTGTCGGTAAAGCTAGAGTATATAACTCTGAAGAACAGGCTCTTAAGGATATACTCTTGGGAAAAGTAGTAAAAGGAACTGTTATAGTAATAAGATATGAGGGACCTAAAGGAGGCCCTGGTATGCGAGAGATGTTATCACCTACCTCTGCAGTTATGGGTAAAGGCTTAGGAAAGGATGTTGCGCTTATAACTGATGGAAGATTTTCAGGTGGAAGTCATGGTTTTGTTGTTGGACATATATCACCCGAGGCATATGTTGGGGGTCTATTATCGATTGTGAAAAATGGCGACATTATTGAGATTGATGCAATCAAAAAACAATTGAATCTAAGAGTATCGAAGACAGAAATAAAATCAAGAATGAAAAAAGTTAAAAAACCTACCAAGAAGACGCTGAATGGAGTTTTGACTAAATTCGCTAAACTGGTTAGTCAGGCACATCTTGGCGCGATAACTGTTGACTAATTACTATAAAACTTTGAGTTCCTCGCGATAAAGCTTGTGGATAATTTCATGTATTTTTTCGAGTCGTGCAATTGCATCATTAGATGAAATTAACTTAGCTTTAGTTGATAAATCCAGTGGAAGACACTCTGTAAGCCTAAAACCAACCCATGATGCATCAGAGTACCTTTCTTTCTTATAATCAATAAAGTTTTTTATACCAGGATGTATTTTTTTGTAGAACTTTGATAGTAGCCTATATTTTTCAGGTATCATGTATTCTCTTTCTGGCTCAATGTCTTTTACATCACCCTTCAATAGGTTATTTTCATCAAGTTTACAGGATTGTATGTCTACGAGATTTATTCCTTCGACTGTGATACCTAATAAACCATCTTCCAGTTGATTCCAATCTATTATTTTTACTAATGATGCAATAGGGTAAACATCATCAATATATTTATCCCTTGATTCAGTTTTGACTAATGCAATACAAAAGCATGATTCATTCTTAATGGAATCTCTAACCATATCAAGATAGCGTCTCTCAAAGATTCTTAATGGAAATAAGCCACCAGGTAGAACAATACTTTTAAGAGGAAAAATGGGTAAATTATTCATTTTCGCCCTCAACAAATTTCAAAGATGCGGAGTTAATACAATAACGTTTATTAGTAGGAGATGGGCCATCATCGAAGACATGCCCTAAGTGGGCATTACAAGTCATGCATCGCACCTCAACTCTCACCATACCGTATGAGTAATCTTTTGATTCTTCAAGCGATGTTGATGAGAAGGGATTATCAAAACTTGGCCAACCTGTACCCGAGTCAAATTTTCTGGATGAATCGAACAGCTCATTACCACAGCAAATACATTTATAAACACCTTTTTCATAAAACTGATTATATTGTCCGCTAAATGGTTTTTCAGTCGCGCCTTCTCTCGTCACCCTAAAAGAAATCTCATCTAAGTCTCGTTTCCACTCATCCTTACTTTTAAGAATCTTAGGCATTTTTGATTGTATCTCTCAATTCCACAGTGCTTTTATTACTCATAATTAATAGAATATCAATATTCTCCAAGTTAATATCAATATATTCCTTTATTTTATCATAAGTTTCAATAGTGTTAATTTTATGGTTTTTATTTGATAATGACCACTTTACCAATCTAGATTTTACAATAATACTCCTATGCGCTCTTTGAAGTGCTCTAGATAAATTTGATTTATGTGCACCAGAAATCATGGAGTTAGATTTAACTTCACATATTGCAAGTATTTTTTTGTTGGGATAATTTTTCTTAAGAGATAAAATCGAACTTTCTATTTCTGTTGGATGATGCGCAAAATCGTCATATATTTTAATAGATTTATAACTTCCAACAAACTCCATCCTCCTTTTTACGCCTTTGAATGTTTTGATCGCTTTCAGACAATTACTTAGTGAGATACCTGATTGTAAACTAGCAATAATTGCAAGAGAAATGTTTTTATGATTATGACTTCCTATTAAACTAGATATAATTTTTTTCTTTGAGGATTTATTAGATAAAATAAATTCATTATTTTTTTCCTCTAAAAGCCAATCACACTCTTTCGTGCTAGATGAAAAAGAGATAGGTTTCGACCATAGACCTTTCTTAATTAATTTTCGAATATTAATGTCATCGGCATTATAAATAACTCTTCCTGATCTTGGCATTGTCCTTAAAACGTGATGAAAATTTTTTATTATTGCTTCAATATTTTCGAATATGTCAGCATGATCAAATTCAATGTTATTAATCACCATTACATTAGGATGATAGTGTAGATATTTCGACCTTTTATCAAAAAATGCTGTATCATATTCATCAGCTTCAATAACGAAATATTCTGAATTCGTTAATTTTGCAGGTGATTTAATTCCAATTGGTAATCCACCTATTAAATAGCTCGGATTTTTTCTAGAATATTTAAGTATATGAGTCACAAGAGCAGATGTTGTAGTCTTACCATGTGTTCCAGATATAGCAATGACAGTTTTTTTTGAAAGCACATTATCATATAACCACTCGGGCCCTGATGTAAATGATATTTTCTTATCGAGAAGTTTCTCTATTATATCCATACCTCTTGTCATGACATTTCCAACGATTATGAGATCATATTTATTATCGAGTGTTTTAGAATTATAATTCTCCGTGAAACTTATCTTATTGTTTATAAGGACAGTCTTCATTGGGTCATATAGATTGGTATCTGAGCCGGTAACATCATGCCCCATTTCTTTTGCTATAATTGCAATGCCTGCCATGAAAGTACCCCCAATACCCAATATATGTATTTTCATGACACCACTTGTAGGATTATCAATGTTACGAATATTATTGAGAGCCCATGTAATAATGAAATACCAAGACCTGCTATCATTGAGGTATCAAGTGCATTTTTAAAAATATGTCCATTAACAAACCACGCATATAGACTCACAACTAAAAATATCATCGCAACATCTGTTGGGACTTCAGTTTCAGTGATTTGATTACTGTCAGTAAATAATATAATCAAAATTCCTTGAAGAAGAACAAAAATAACATGGATTCCCAATGCACTTGAGCAAACTTGAACATATCTTGAACTGAAACTTTTATCATTTTCAGATTTTTCTCTTATGTTAAGAGCTGCCTTGATAAATAAACTAGTCACTATTATAAATATTAAGGCATTTAAAATATTCATAGCTACTATGGTTTGAGGTATAAATGATATGAGTGCAACCAGAAGATTAGCAAGCATTACAAGATTCAGTAATCTATTGCTTGATGGTAGATCTTGAGGGCCTTTAGAAAAAACTAGTATATCTAAGAATATTTTTAAATTTAGTGACATATTAATGCTATAATTGAGCTTATTTATGAAAGGATACCACATTGGATCAAAACTCAATAATTAAATCTTATAAAAGAGTATCTAGTATATATGACTACACCTTTGGAAAGGTTTTCAAACCTGGCCAAAAAACATCCATCGAGAAGATGGATTGTAGCTCTGATGATAAGGTACTAGAGATAGGAATTGGGACGGGTTCCTCTCTGAAGTACTATCCATCCGACACAAGAGTTGTCGGAATAGATATTTCTCCAGACATGTTAAGTCTTGCTAACCAAAAAATTTCCAAAGAGAAAATTCTTAATAAGAGTATTGCACTGATGAATGGGGAGGAACTTTTTTTTGATGATAATACTTTTGATAAAGTTGTTGCGATGTATGTAATTTCGGTCACCCACAATCCGAAAAAATTAATATCAGAGATGAAAAGGGTATGTAAGGAGGATGGGGATATTTTCATTGTTAATCATTTTAGTTGCGATACTGATAATATTTTTATTAAAACATTTGAGAAATCACTTATGCCTGTTAGTAAGATATTAGGATGGAAACCATATTTTCCATTCTCTGAATTCAACAGTTATGCAAATTTAGATGTTCGTGAAATTTCTAAGGTCAATATATTTGACTATTGGAATATCATCCATGCTTCTAATAATAAGTGAGTCTATTTCACTGCATTTTCAATCATTTGTTTAAGATCTCCCGATTCGAATAACTCGAGAGTGATGTCACATCCACCAATCAATTCACCTTTGATATATACTTGGGGAAAAGTTGGCCAATCTTTATATTTTGGCAATTCTTGCATTACTTCTTGATCTAAAATTATATTTACGTATGCAAATTCTTTCCCACATTTTTTAAGCGCCTCAACGGCCCTAGAAGAGAAACCACACATAGGCATATCTGGGGTACCCTTCATGTAAATTATCACGGGATTTTCATCAATTTGTTTTTTAATCTTTTCTAGTGTTGTCATCGTTATTCTCCTTTCACTCAGTTATTTCCATTTGCAAATTTTTTATTATATTTTAACAAATTTCTTATACATTTAACAAATTTTGAGAATTTCCATATTGGATTTAATTTAAATACCACCTTTCCCACTATAGTATTCCTGGAGTATGTATAATCACACAACGATGATGAGGTATTTTTATTGTCACTATCTATTCGATATTTTTCATTTATTTTTGAAATGATACGTTTAACTATATGATGTTGCCCAGTGATTCTTAGAACTACTAAGTCATTAGTATTATATTCATTTAGAGAAAAGGTAACAACATATGATCCTGACAATAATGTAGGCTCCATACTATTACCTCTTATCTTGAACAATTTAAGCATCTTCTAAAATTGGACATACTATTTCCATATTTGGTGGATATGGAGCTTTACATCTTTTAGTTTTCACACTTTTTGTAGCCCAAAACATTTCTGCAAACTCATTTACTTTTTCTAGCAAATTTTCAGCATTCTCTCTCGATAACTCCTGTTTGCTCTTAGAACCTGCCATCATTATCGAGTGAACTAATTCGTGCACGTTCGGGAATTCTTTTATTTGGGGATCTTTGAAATAATCTCCCCATATTACTGCAATCTCATCTTTAACTGCTTGAGCTTGCTCCTCTTTTGAGGCTGCAAGTCTTGCAATCTGTGCGGTAAAGTTTCTTTGAGGCAAATTTTCATCAACTTCGTGTATTAGGTCAATAAGTCTTATTACGCTTAATGCAGCATACTGTGCAATAGCAGGATCATATACTTTACATGGTATATCACAATGTGCATGCGCTTTATTAATCTTTATCATGAATCTTCTCCTTATATGATTTTCATAAATGATGTAAACTATTTTATCATTCAAATTTTGAAACTGGAAACGTTATGTGTGGAATATGCGGAGAAATAAGGTTCGATAAGGCGGTTGTTGATCAAGATACAAAAGATAGCATGATGAACGCAATATCAGCCAGAGGACCTGATAATAGCGGACAATATGACAATCAATCTGTTTTTTTAGGTCACCATAGGTTATCTGTCATTGATACCTCCGATAAATCTAATCAACCTATGGTTGATGAGCGACTATCTCTCATTATAGTTTTTAATGGTGTCATATATAACTATGTCTCACTAAGAGAGGATTTGAAGAAAAGGGGGTATATCTTTGAGTCTAGCGGTGATACCGAAGTGATATTAAAAGCATATCATTTTTATGGTGAAAAATGTGTAGAGTATCTTGATGGAGTCTTTGCATTTTGCATTTATGACTTAAAAGATAAAAAAACTTTTGTTGCTAGAGATCGTTTTGGTATTAAACCTTTATATTATAAAATTAAAAAACAGTACTTTTCTTTTTCGTCCTCTATGCAATCACTTATTTCAAAAGATTTAGGGGATATAAATCAAGATGCAATTAATTACCACTTTTTTTTACACTCAGTCGTTCCAGCTCCACATACTTTATTTGACAATATATTTAAGCTAGAACCAGGCCATGTTATTCTCATAAATCATAATGGTCAATTTACAAGAAAGAAGTATTATTCAATCGATGAGCTTCCTATACTTACGTTTGCTAATGAGAGTGAAATAATTGAGGCCATTGATCATCACTTATTAAATGCTATAAAAAAAAGGTTATCAACATCGGATGTTCCTGTTGGCATCCTACTTTCAGGTGGACTTGATTCAAGTTTAATTACTGCCATGGCCTCTAAACATAAACTTGCTGAAATAAACACCTTTTCGATTGGCTTTCAATCCATAAATCAAGAGCATGGAGATGAATTTTATTTTTCAGATTTAGTTAGTAAAAATTACTCAACCAATCATAATAAAATTAAAATTGATACTAATCATCTTTTTGATAACCTAGACATGGTGATTAGCGGTATGCCAGAACCTATGTCTAGCCAAGATGCATCTGCTTTTTTTCTATTAGCTAGAGAGGTCTCAAAAAAACAAAAAGTTGTCCTTAGCGGACAGGGTGCTGACGAACTATTTGGTGGATATCCATGGTATGCACAGATGAATAATGAAAAAAATAAATCAGATGTACAGAAATTTCAAAACTATTACTTAGATAGAACACTAGATGATTTTAAAAATACAATATCGAGTGACTATACTTCACTTAATAATACTACCGACTTTATAAAACAGTCATTTGCTGTTTATAATTCTAACTTAACTTTTCTAGATAAGCTCTTAAGATTTGATATCTCTCATTTGATAGTTGATGATCCAGTAAAAAGAGTGGATAGTATGACTATGGCATGGGGGCTTGAAACACGTGTTCCTTTCTTAGATCAGACACTAGTTGAATTCATGTGCTCATTGGGCTCTAAAGAAAAAATTAAGAATAACGGCAAATACTACTTGAAGAAATTAGCAATCAACTATCTCAATCCTGAGGTTATTGACAGAAAAAAATTTCATTTCCCAGTCCCACCTTTAAAAATATTAGAAGGTAAAATTTTTGATTTTGCAAGAGAAACACTTTGCTCAAATAAATGCAAAGACCGAGGAATATTTAACCAGCAAAATGTTAGTAAATTATTGGCTAATCCTAATAAAAATTTTACTAAACTTGATGGAAATAAACTTTGGCATCTTGCTGTTTTTGAAAGATGGTTTCAGGTTAATTTAGATAAAAAAAACCCGTCGGTTAAGACGGGTTAATTTAGAATTTAAAATTATATTTAGAAACTATGTGTTATTCCTAAACCATAAGTTCTAATCGCATTACCGTTACCTTGGAGTCCTTTTCTTATGTATCCGACTGTGATGTCGGTAGATTTGCTTAACTGCATAGTATTAGAAATTCCAATTGTTCTATAATCTTCATTAGCAGCTACCTCCCTACTATCACCTGTAGCATAAACAAGTTGTAGATTATGCATACCCATAGTGTAATGTGCACCAAAAGTTTCGATGTCACCCTCACCATTCGTAAAGCCATTACCGGTACTTGTAATCTCTAAATCTTCAGATGTATAAAAAACATCTAAGTTTGGCATCACTTTGTATGAGGCAAATATCTTATCATTCGCTTCACCATCAGCTCCCTCGCTTTTATCAAAAGTTCTTGCGACACCTAACTCTAGGTTTGCAATTATAAGATTTTCAACTCTTAAACCAAAAGAGTAATCATTTTTAGAGATATTATTGTTATTTGTATTTTCACCCATCCCTCTAAGATAGGCAATATGAAATGGTCCAACCTTACCATGATACATGATACTCGAATCCCATGTCCCTGCTTGTCCAAAATCAGTTGAACTACTTGCACCATGGTTATTCATACCTATAGCAGTATCCATGTTTTTGTCATAAAACCCCATAGTCTTATAGGGTGTTTCATAAGATCCCATCCCAAGATATCCAATAGGTGTCATAAATCCAAGATGACCAATATGAAGCTCTATACTTTGACATGGAGATGACCCATTAGCATCAGTATTACAATTTTTACTGTCACTTGTCGCCCATCCATCAGCAAGATCAAATCTCCACTCAGCATGTCCGAGCATTGTTAATCCGCCAATATTCTCCTTGAATTTAAGCCCTAATCGACTTTTGCCACCATTATCTCTTATGCTATCAACTGAGTTAGCTGCCCCAGTAGCTTTTTGATCATAACCAATATAAAGTCGTCCAAAAAAGTGCACACCGTTGGATCCTTGTGCGCCAGATGCATAATTTTGTGAATGGTCCATTTTTCCGCCTGCAAAAACAGGCGCTGATATTACTGCAGCAAACAGCGCAGCTATAAAGATATTTTTCATTATTTCACTCCCCATTTGTAATTTCAATATTTACTGGTCAATTTTGACACATTATGCCCTATAAATAAACACTCATGCTAAATAAAACTTGGGTTTTTTGGGGGTATTAGTGAGATAATAATATGACAATGACTGAGAGGTGAATCATCACCATAATGCCAATAATTCCATATATTATTAGCATTATCGTAGATTTATATTAATATATTGTTTTGCTCGAGTATTCTGTATGAAAGACTATCTAATGAAAACATATAATCGGAAGCCTGTATCTTTTAAAAAAGGAGAGGGGATTTACTTGTATGATGAAAAGGATAAAAAATATATTGACGCTCTATGTGGATTAGCAGTAACAAGTCTAGGTCACTCTAACAAAGAAATTACTGAAGTATTGCGATCACAAAGTAGTTCACTTATTCACACGTCTAACGCTTTTCACATTGGACCTCAACAGAAGCTTGCAAAAAGGCTATGTCAATTGACGGGCATGAAGACAGCATTTTTCTGTAATTCTGGTGCAGAGGCTGTAGAGGCATCAATAAAAATTGCTAGAAAGTTTGGTAATGATAGAAACATTCATTCTCCAAAAATTCTAGTAATGGAAAATAGCTTCCATGGAAGAACAATGGCAGCTTTATCTGCAACAGGAAGCGCTAAGTCTCATATTGGTTTTACTCCTCTTGTTGATGGGTTTGTCAGAGTTCCATTTAATGATATTGAATCTGTTGAAAAAGCACTAAACGATTACAATGATATTGTCGCAATTTTATTAGAGCCTATTCAAGGCGAGGGGGGCATAATAATTCCAGATCACGGTTATTTATACAAACTCAGAGAGATAACACGTGATAGAAAAATACTTCTGATGATTGATGAGGTTCAATCCGGTTTTTGCAGAACAGGTAAGTGGTTTGCACATCAGCACGAAAATATAATTCCGGATGTTATAACAATTGCAAAAGCGCTCGGGAATGGTGTTCCAATTGGCGCCTGTCTTGCCGCAACTAATGCATCAGATATTTTAGTTCCAGGTTCACATGGATCAACATTTGGCGGTAATTTTTTGTCTTGTAGTGTTGGATTAAAAGTTTTAGATATTATGAAAGACCAACAGATATGTATCAACGCAAGAAAAATGGGTGACTTATTTAGTAAAGAATTAAAGGATCGATTATCAAAAAAGCAATCAGTTGCTGATGTTAGATGCAGAGGTTTGATGATCGGAATTGAATTAAAAAATGATTGCACTTCACTTGGAAATACTTTTCTTGAAAAGGGTCTAGTTGTCAATATAACTAAAGGGAATATTATTAGAATGCTTCCACCGCTTATTATAAATAAAAATCAAGTCCATGATATAATCGAAATAATAGATAGAACAGTAGATTAATATGAGCACTAGGCATTTCAAATCTCTTTTAGATATAAATAGAAAAGAATTTATAAGAATTCTCGACAGATCATTAGAATTAAAGAAATTGTCACTTGATAATCAGCTGCCAAATTCACTGTCAAAGAAAACGCTAGCACTTATATTCAAAAAAAACTCAACACGGACAAGAGTGTCAATGGAGACTGCAATAAATAAACTGGGAGGTAATGCAGTCTTCATCTCTCATATGACATCGCAAATTGCAAGAGGAGAATCGATAAAAGATACAGGCAAAGTGCTCTCAGGAATGGTAGATTTTATAGCAATAAGAACACATGATCATAGCGAACTGTTGGATCTATGTGAAATATCCTCTATTCCTGTAATAAATGCACTCACTCAAAAATTTCATCCATGTCAACTCCTTGCAGATATGCTGACATTTTACGAAGAAAAAGGGAGTTTTGAAGGCAAAACATTTTCATGGGTAGGTGATGGTTGCAATATGTGCAATTCATATATTAATGCATCAAAAATACTGAGATTTAATTTGAAAATTGCAACACCTAATGGTTTCGAACCAGATGCATCCGTGATGAATTCCTCATCTGACACCGTGGAATTGTGTGATCTCCCAGGTAAGGCAGTAGAAAATTCAGATTTAGTAACTACAGATGTCTGGGCTAGTATGGGTGATGAGGACGACCACGAGAGAAGAAAAGTGCTTTTTAAGGGTTACCAAATTAATCAAAACATGATGGATAAAGCTAATAAAGAAGCAATATTTCTTCATTGTCTGCCAGCACACAGAGATGAGGAGGTTACATCCGAAGTAATTGATGGACCAACTAGCCGTGTTTGGGAGCAATCACATAATCGCCTATATACTACACAAGCTCTATTGGAATTTTTAAAAGAAGTTAATGCTTAATTGACTCGTTATTAATTCTTTCGATAAGTTTTTGTTTTTCTTTGTTATCCACACATTTAATTATTTGTGAGGCTAATTTGATTAGATTTTTTATATTCGACTCTACAATGACTTTTTTTACTTCAGGGATTGCACTAGGATGCATGCTAAATGATTTTAAACCCATTCCTAATAGAAGCTTAGTGAATTGTCTGTCACCAGCCATCTCTCCACAAAGTGAGACATCAACTTTATGCTTTTTTCCACTTTCAATTACATTCTGGATAAGTGTCAAAACAGCTGAGTTGAAAGGATCGTATAGATAATTTACTTCATCATCAACTCTATCAATTGCGAGTGTATACTGTACAAGATCGTTGGTTCCAATTGATAAAAAATCAACAAATTCAGCTAAACGTGATGACAGCACTGCAGATGCGGGAACCTCTATCATAATACCTATTTTTACCTTATCACTAAAAAGTATTTTACGCTTTTTCAGTTGACTTTTTGCAAGCTCAATTAGATTTTTAGCTTTCTGTATCTCAGACAGGGTAGTAATCATTGGCAACATTATCTTAACATCACCATAGTAGCCTGCCCTTAATATAGCTTTAACTTGATTTAAAAAAATTTCTTGATTATTGAGGCTGTATCTTATTCCTCGAAGTCCAAGGGCTGGGTTTCTCGCAATAGACCCTGTCTGAATATTTTCAGGTATCTCTTTATCTGACCCAATATCAAGCGTTCTAAATATAACCGGTTTTCCTTTTAAGTTTTTCACAATTTTTTTATAATCTGACACTTGTTCTGCCTCAGTTGGTATATCTGTTCTATCTGTATAAAGATATTCTGTTCTAAACAAACCAATACCATCAATATTTTTTCTCTTTATAATTTTCATTTCCTGAGGTAGTTCTAAGTTTGCCATCACCTCAATTTTTTGCTTGTCTATTGTGATACATTTTTTTTCCATTACCCTAGATAATAATATTTTTCGATTATTATCTTCTTTTTTTATCTGCCTATAGTAATCGATGCATGATATATCAGGGTTCACGATCACAATGCCATTATTACCATCGAGCACAACCAAATCCTGATCTTTTATTATATTGAGTGCATTTTTTAGTCCTACAATTGAGGGAATCTCAAGACCTCTTGATAAAATTGAGCTGTGTGATGATCTCCCGCCCAATTCTGAAATCAAACCACTACATTTTGATTGGTGGGCAACTAAGACATCTGCAGGGCTTAAATCATCAGTAACAAGTATTGTATTCTCTATATCAGTTAAAATATTGTTCTTTCTTTTTGTTGTTTGCTTAATATTCTTTATTAGTAAATTTACTATATGTTTAATATCCTCTATTCTCTGTTTAATATAAGTATCTTTCATTTCAGCAAATGAGGATTTTATAGATTGAAATTCATCATTAATTGCCCAATCTGCACAATAGTATTTCTCTTCAATATTTTTAGTTATATTATTTAAAAAGGATTTATCATTAATGAGATGTATATGTGTATCAAGAAATATACCTACATTATTTCTTAAACTTGGTTTGAGTCTATCTTTTATGGAATAAATTTCTTTGAGTGTTACTTTTACAGATTTATTAAATTTTTCTGTTTCTCTTTTTACCTCCTTTTTGTTTATAAATTTTTTCTGATAATCATTTTGACCATGTTCATATCTCTTACACTTTCCTATGACTATGCCTTTTGAAACAGTTAATCCTTTTACAATAATAGGTGTATTACTATTCATTTTCATCGAACTTATTTTTTACAAGATTGACTAAATTATTTATTGCACTTAATTCATCATCTCCGTTGGCAATAATAGTCAGCTCTGTTCCTTTTGGAGCTGATAGCATGAGAAGTTTCATAATACTTTTTGCATCAGCAATTTTTTTACCGTTTCTAATTTGTATGTTAGCTTTATAATTATTCGTCAAAGTGACAATTTTAGCAGCTGCTCGTGCATGTAAACCTAATTTATTCGTAATGATTATTTTTTTTTCCATTTTTTAATCTATTAATATTACTCCATCTTTCCCACCCTCTATTGCTTTTTTTGTTAGTACTTTAAGCGATAGCTTTGGATAGTTAAATATATTGAGAAGCATAGATAAGTTAATACCTGAAACCACATTAACCGCTTTGTTGCTACAAAATTCTTTGGCAATATTACTAGGTGTTGATCCGAACATGTCAGTCAGAACCAAGACCCCTTTTCCGCTGTCCAAAACTTTTACGTATTGTTGTGCCAATCTGCTTATATCGACTGGTTTATCATAATGATCAATTGCAAGTATTTCAGTTCTGAATGGTATCGATCCATATGTAGATTTTGCAGCTAACAATAATTGCAAACCTATGTCATTATGTGTCAGCAATAATAAACCAACCATTAATTTATGTCCCGATGTTTGATTATAATTTTATTATATTTACTCTTGAGTGAATTATAAAGTTTTTCTGTAATATATACTGATCGATGATGGCCACCAGTGCACCCAATAGAAATTGTGAGATAATTTCGATCACTTTCTAGTATTTTTGGTATCCATGTATCCAGAAAAGATAATATTGTCTCAAGCATTTTGGGAGTATGATAGTCATCTTCTAGGAAATTAATTATTTTCTTATGTTTGCCATCTAAATCTCTAAGATCTTTATTCCAAAAAGGGTTTTTGAGACATCTGACATCAAAAACAAAATCACTATCTTCAGGAATACCGTATTTATAACCAAATGACTGAAGATGAATAAGTATATCATTTCTATGTTTGACACTTTTGACATATGTGACTATAGAATTTTTAAGATCAGAGGGATTCAATTTATCGGTATCAATGAGTAAGTCAGATTTCTCTTTAAGAAAATTTAAGAAATTAATCTCCTTTTTAATAGATTCGTTTAGTGATACAGAACCAGACGATAAGGGATGTAAACGCCTTGTTGCATTAAATCTGGATGAAAGAACTCTTATTGAGGCATGTAAATAAATAGTCGTATTAGATATGTTCTCTTCTGCAAAAAAATCATACATATTATCAATAGCAAAAACTATATCCTTTGCCATTTTCATTGAACGTATATCTATACTCACAGCTATTTTTTCTATCGAAATATCACTGTTTTGTGATGATTTAATAATGTTAATTACCATCTCAGGTGATAAATTATCGATACAATAATAACCTAAATCCTCAAGGGAGTGCAGTGCGCTACTTTTCCCAGAACCTGATAAACCAGTTATTAGAATAACTCGATTAATATTTTTTGTCATGATTGCAGATTATTCTTTAGAAAATGCAGAATTTCTTGCTTATCAGATAAATCTCTTATTTTTTTGATAAAATTTTCACTATCCATTAGTGAGGCAACTTTAGAAAGTATTTGTATATGAGAGTCATCTTTCGTATCAGGTACTATTAGAGAAAATATAAGGTCAACCTTTTGTTTATCTAGTGCATCAAATTCTATACCCTCAGATAATTTTATAAATAAGATTTTTGGCGACTTAATATTCGGAATTCGAGCATGTGGTATAGCAATCCCTTGCCCAAAAGCGGTAGTCCCAAGCTTCTCACGTTCGTATAGTTTATCAAAAATCGTATCTTTTTGACTTGAATCACCATTTGCTAGATTTTCGCTTATGGTCTCAAGTATATTTTTTTTACTCTTTGATTCAATATTGACAAGAATAGAATCTCGATTAATAAAGTCTGCAACATTCATTTTATTTAATTCTCCGATCAGTTGATGATGATATACCCATTGACTCTCTATATTTTGTTATTGTTCTGCGTGCAACTTTAATTCCATTTTCGGAAAAATTTTTAGAAATCTGTGCATCACTCATAGGGAATCTTGCATCCTCATCATTTATCAATTTCTTAATCATTTCTTTTATTGTTACTGACGACAATTTTTTTCCATAGTCTGTACTAATTTCAGAAGAGAAGAAATATTTCAATTCGTATACTCCTCTAGGTGTTTGAATAAATTTATTACTTGTAGACCTGGAGATAGTGGATTCATGTAAACCCAATATAGATGATATATCTCTTAATACTAGAGGTTTCAGGGCTATTTCACCATGTACTAGAAAATCTTCTTGTTTTTTCATGATTACTTTAGCTACTTTATGAATTGTTATATTCCTGTTATTTAGTGCTTTTAGAAAAAATTTCGCATCTTGAAGATTAGTTTTTATGTATTCAATATCTTTTTTATTTTTCACTTCTGATAAAAGGCCCTCGTACATCTTGTTAATTCTGATTTTTGGATTAATATCTGGATTCAATTCTGTAGCCCAGGCACCATCTTTTTTATAGACAATCACATCGGGTGTAATATGTTCTTGAGGAATTTCAGATGATATTATATTTCCAGGTCTTGGATTCAGTGCAACAATGATATCTGCTATATCGCTGTCTTCATCTTTAATTTTTTGAATCTCATCAGAAAAAACTTTGAAATTAGTTAATTTCGTTTTTAAATTATTCTCTAGTTTTTCAATAATACTTTTGGCCTTATCATATTTTTCATTATCTTTATGATAGTGCTCTAATTGGATAAGCAAACAATCACAGAGCGACCTCGCTCCTACACCGACGGGGTCTAAGTGTTGGATTTTATGGAGAACAGCAAATATTTCCTGATAATTTATGTCTTCGTTTTTATTCAACTGAACAAATAATTCGTCTAGACTGACGGTTAAGAAACCACTATCGTCTATACACTCTATAATTGTGAATGCTATCAATTTGTCGATGTCACTCAGTGTAGACATTTTAACTTGCCATACAAGATACTCTCTTAGTGTCTGGCTTTTTGCTGGAGTTTGCTCGATGAAGTCATCATTTACATTTGCGGAGGGAAAGTCGTTGTTCTTATGTATTACAGATAAGTTCGACTGAGTAAAATCCTGATAATTGAGCGCTACTTCATTCTCTAAGAATGGATTACTGAGCAGTTTTTCATCTATTTCTTTTTGAAGATCATGTGTATTAAGCTGAAGCAACTTTATCGCAAGTTGAATTTGTTGTGTCATTGCAACCTTATTTGCTAAATTTATAGATTGTTTTACTTTGACATTCATAATTTAAAATTATCACCAAGATATACATTTTGAACCAACTGATTTTTTACAATCTCCTTTGGCTTACCATGAGCGATTACTCTTCCATCACTAAGAATGTAGGATTCATCACAGACTTTAAGTGTTTCTCGAACATTATGATCAGTAATTAAGACTCCAATTTTTGATTTAGCGAGCGATTTTATTATTTTTTGTATCTCAATGACAGATTTTGGATCTATCCCTGCAAAAGGCTCATCTAACAGAAGAAATTTTGGCTCGATAGCTAGTGCTCGAGCGATTTCAACTCTGCGCCTTTCACCACCAGATAAGCTTGCGCCATTATTTTTTGTAATATTATTTATCTGAAGCATTTCAATTAGAGTGTTGAATTTTTGGATACGATCATTTTTGGTGAGATTTTTTTTAACTTCTAAAATGGCTAATATATTTTCTTCAACTGTTAAATTTTTAAAAATCGATGCTTCTTGAGGAAGATAGCTTATACCTAAGTTTGATCTAGTATGCATGGGAAGTGTTGTTACCACATGATCACCAATTCTTATTTCACCGCTATCTGATTTTATCAGACCTACTAGCATATAGAATGTAGTTGTTTTACCGGCACCATTGGGACCAAGCAAACCTACAACTTTGCCAGTATCCACATTAACAGACACATCATTAACTACTTTTTTTCCAGTATATTCTTTTGTTAGATTTGTACAGCTCAGTGTTGTCATCTTTTTAGTTATTTTTCTTCGTGCGGAGTATCGTCTTTACACGTTCAGTTATCTCTTTTTTATCTGTATTTTTTCTTTTGGAAACCATCCAAGTCTTACTAGTTAGATTATATATCATTCTGTCACCAGATATTTGCTCTGTTTTATCATTTTCTGATGATATCCTCTCTGCATTTGACAGTATCTCAACGTACCCTTGCTTTATATTTGCTACGACTCCAACACCTGTTGTAACTGAAGTAGGCGTTATAATCTTAGCAAAGTCATCAGTCTCTATTAACTCTTTACCAGGATAAATTATAGCACTGGCAGTATTTATCATAATTTCCTTTGATTCATTAACTCCAATTTTATGAAATACAACGTCACCTGTCAGATAAATAGATGCAAATATTGAGTCTGGATCAAGCGCATGTTTCGCTGTTATCTCCCAATAAGAGTTATCCTCATTGAAGATTCTCATGCTCGGAGAGAATACCTCGGATCTCTCACTTTGTGGATATTTTTCTAGTCTCTTGCCATCTAGTTCCCAGTCACGCTCACCATTTTCATTTGTCTCTATCATTGAAAAGTCATTCAGAAAATGATTTGTTATAGTAAGGTCTCTGCTATCATCTTGCTCTAGCACATTCTTTAATTTAAACTCAATAAAAGCAATTATTACAAATAAAATAAAAAGCCCTAAAGCATACTTATTGTTTTTAAAAAATTTGATAGGTGCTTGCATGATTATTTCTTTGAATGATAAATCAAATCACATACGTCTCTAACTGCACCATAACCTCCAGCTCTTGGTGTTATCCAATCAACTGATTGTTCTAAGAGTTTGAAGTTTGCATTAGGCACTGTTATAGAGAGTCCTACTTTTGATAAGAGATTACTATCAACCACATCATCTCCTACAAAACATGTATCTGCATAGCTAAACTCAGTTAAAAATGATTCCTCATAATCTTTTAATTTATTTCTAGAATTTTGTACTATTTTATTTATGCCTAATTCTTTACCACGAACTTCAACACACTTAGATTTTCTACCGCTAATAATCCCAATTTCAATGCCAATTGACTTTAATAAAACTATTCCATGACCATCTTGAGCGAAAAATCT
>MDSZ01136010.1_pt1 | contig 20322 bp, 23 predicted proteins | sample 811201 | NCBI WGS metagenome assembly MDSZ01 (sample SAMN05326647, study PRJNA326480) | marine metagenome | isolation source: seawater | place: Indian Ocean: North | collected 2010 | reverse complement strand
TGATTTAATTAGATTGATAGGCTAGTAGCTCAATTGGTAGAGCGACGGTCTCCAAAACCGTAGGTTGGGGGTTCGAGTCCCTCCTGGCCTGATGATTAGGATTGAAACCATGGCAGAATCGAAAGTCGAAGATAATAAGAATAATTCTTTGTTGATGCTAGTATCATTGCTGGTGTTGTTGATAGGGATATTCTTGTTTTATTATTTTTCAGAGGTACGATTATTCTACAGAGTGCTTGGTGTTTTATCATCGATAGTAATTGCAGCGACAATCGCTTACAGGACTGATTTCGGAAAAACAGTGTTTAGTTATGTAGCAGATTCAAAAGTTGAACTTAATAAAGTAACTTGGCCAACTAAACAAGAAACAACACAAACGACTTTGGGCGTGATAGTTATAGTTGTGATAATTGGTGTGATACTTTGGTTGCTTGATATGTTGTTTGCATGGTCAGTAGGCACGCTATACGGGGTGAGATAATATGAAATGGTACGTTCTTCAAGCTTACTCTGGTTACGAAAATAAAGTTAAACAATCTCTAGAGGAAATGATAAAGCGAGAAGGTTTAGAATCATCTTTTGGAGACATACTTGTTCCGACTGAAGAAGTTCTGGAGATAAAAGAAGGGCAAAAGAAGAGAACTGAGAGAAAATATTTTCCCGGCTATGTGATGATAAAGATGGATTTAAACGACAATACTTGGCATCTTGTCAAAAGTTCACCTAAAGTTCTTGGTTTTGTAGGAGGAACTAGTGATAAGCCAGTCCCTTTAGATAATCGTGAAGCAGAAAACTTAATCCAATCAATTAGGGAGGATTCCGATCAACCGAGACCAAAAGTCATGTTTGAAACAGGTGAAATTGTCAGAATTACTGATGGACCATTCAATGACTTTAACGGAGAGGTAGAAAAGGTTGATTTTGAGAAAAATAGGCTTACAGTAAAGGTTTTGGTATTTGGAAAGCCAACACCAATTGAGTTATCGTTAACACAGGTTGAAAAGGGATAATGGCAGCAAAAGAACTAGTAACACAAGTAAAACTTCAGGTTCCTGCGGGTAGTGCAAATCCAGCACCTCCAGTTGGACCAGCATTGGGTCAACATGGTCTTAATATCCAAGACTTCTGTAAGCAATTTAATGATAAAACCAAAGATCTTGAAAAAGGGTTAGCAATACCTGTTGTCATCAATGTTTACAAGGACCGATCATTTGATTTTATAGTAAAATCAACGCCTGCTTCTGTCCTAATTAAAAAAGCTGCTGGAGTACAAAAAGGTAGTGCAACACCTCAAAGTAACAAAGTTGGCAAAATTACAAAAAAACAACTTGAGGAGATAGTAAAACAAAAAGAAGGTGATTTGAATGCAGGGGATTTAGAACAGGCTATGAAAATAATAGCTGGAACAGCTCGCAGCATGGGCATAGAGGTCGAGTAATGAGATTATCAAAGAGACAAAAACTTATTTCAGACAAGGTAGAAGAGGCGCAGGTCTACTCATTAAGTGAAGCGGTGGAGATATGTAAGTCCATGCCCACAGTGAAATTCAATGAGACATTAGATATCAGCATAAATCTCGGCGTAGACCCTAAAAAATCTGATCAAAACGTCCGTGGGTCTTCATCCTTACCACACGGAATAGGTAAAACTGCAAGAGTGGCCGTCTTCGCTGATGGCCAAGAAGCTACATCTGCTGATAAAGCTGGCGCTGATATCGTTGGATATGAGGATTTAATTGAACAAGTAAAAAAAGATAAGAATCTTGAAGCGGACATCGTTATAGCAACACCTGACTGTATGAAGTTGCTAGGTCAGCTCGGTAGGATATTAGGTCCAAAAAACTTAATGCCAAACCCTAAAGAGGGAACAGTAACAAAAAATATTAAAGATGCAGTAAAGAATGCAAAAAAAGGACAGATAAGGTACAAGACCGATAAAGCCGGAATTATTCATGCTCCGATAGGAAAAATGAGTTTTGAATCGGAAAAGCTTGTTGAGAATGCACATGCTCTTATAGATGATCTGATTAAAGCTAAACCAGCTAGCGCAAAAGGCAAATATATGAAAAATATTACAATTTCCTCTACTATGGGCCCGGGAATTAAGGTAGACTTATCCACAGTTGAGAAGAGAGGTTAGGTTATGCCATTGAATTTAGCTGAAAAGAAGGATCTTGTTAAAGAAGTAACTAGTGTAATAGCCGAAGCAGACACAGTTTTAACTGCAGATTATCGCGGTCTTACCGCAAACCAAATGAATGAATTCAGAAAAATTGCTAGATCACCAGGCATCTATATTAAAGTGGTAAAAAACAATATGCTCAAGATGGCATTAAAAGAATCAACTTATTCCGATCTTCATGAAAAAATAAAAGGTCCTCAAATTCTTGCTGCATCCTCTGAAAATCCAGGTGAATTTGCCAAATTAATTAAAAAGTTTATTGACGAGAATGAGAATATAGAATTAAAATCACTTGCATATAAAGGGAAAGAATTAGATTTAGCTGAAATTAAAAGGTTGGCATCACTCCCAACATATGATCAAGCAATAGCGATGTTAATGTCTGTAATACAGGCGCCGATTCAAAAGCTAGTATCAACTATGAATGCTGTGCCGACTAAGATAGTCCGAACAGTAGATGCAATTAAGCAATCAAAGAATTAGATAACCAGGAGAGCATAAGATGGCAGTAACAAAAGATGAAATTTTAGACTCGATATCCAATATGACAGTGATGGAAGTCGTTGAACTTATTTCAGAAATGGAAGAAAAGTTTGGAGTAACAGCAGCAGCAGCAGCCCCAGCAGCAGCCCCAGCAGCAGCAGCTGATAGTGGAGGATCCGCAGCAGAGGAAAAATCAGCGTTTGATCTAGCGCTAGCTAATGCAGGTACCAACAAAGTGGCAGTGATTAAAGCTGTAAGAGCGATAACTGGGCTAGGCCTCAAAGAGGCTAAAGAAAAAGCCGAGTCTGCTCCATGCGTCTTAAAAGAAGGGGTCGCAAAAGACGAAGCAGAGGAATTCAAGAAACAACTTGAAGAAGCAGGCGCTACTGTTGAGCTTAAATAACTTTTTTATAAACTAACAACTTATATAAGCCCATTAATGTGGGCTATATATGCTATTGGGAACTATTGATGAAATATACATATACTGCAAAAAAAAGAATTAGAAAAAACTTTGGTAAACTAGATGATGTTCTACAAATGCCAAATTTAATTCAGCTTCAGTTAGAATCATACAATAAATTCTTAGGCATAGGTGACAATGGCACAATAGTTAAAGAGAAATCTGGTCTTCATGAGGTATTTGAATCTGTATTTCCAATCTATGATTACGCAAATAACTGTAAACTAGAGTATATGGGTTTCAAACTAGGCAGGGAGGAATTTACAGAAGAAGAATGCAGAATAACAGGAAAAAGTTACTCAGTCCCTCTAAAAGTTGACCTCAAACTTTCAGTTAACATTGATCCAAAATCTGCGGGTAAATTAGAGATTTTTGAAAATAGAGAAGTCTTTCTTGGTGACATGCCGATTATGACAAAATACGGAACGTTCATAGTAAATGGAACTGAGCGTGTGGTTGTCTCGCAGCTTCACAGATCACCAGGTGTTTTCTTCGATCATGACAGCGGCAAGACTCACTCTTCCGGTAAACTGTTATTCTCAGCTCGAGTCATCCCATACAGAGGCTCATGGCTTGATTTCGAATTCGATCAGAAGGATGTTGTATTTGCTAGGATAGACAGAAGAAGGAAAATCGCATCAACAATAATATTAAGAGCATTGGGTTACAGCACAAAAGATATACTGGATCTATTTTACGATAGTAATAAAGTAACTATTGAAAAGGGTAAGTTTTTTATAAATCAAGCTTTATCGGATCTCAAAGGTAGCATCGCATTATTTGACATACATCATGGTAAAAAACTTATTGTTGGAAAAGGAAAGAGAATCACAGCGAGACATGTAGAGCTTCAGAAGAAGTCTTCTATGAAAGGTTTCTTTATACCTAATGAGTCCCTATATGGTAAGAGAATATCCTCAGATATTATAGATAAAAAAACAGGTGAAATACTACTTACATGTAACCAACAGATAACTCCAGAAACAGTTGAGAGCATATTGAGTTCAGATTTGAAGAATTTTGAGATTCTACATACTAATGAACTCGATAGAGGGCCATTTATTTGCAATACACTTGACATAGACCCAACCACTAATCAAGAGACTGCATTAATTGAAATCTATAGAATGATGAGACCAGGTGAACCTCCGACTAAAGAAGCTTCGTCACAGTTGTTCACTAATCTATTTCAGTCTGAGGAAAGATATGATTTATCAGGAGTTGGACGAATGAAATTTAACTCTCGAGTGGGTAGATCTGAAGTAACAGGTTCTGGTGTTTTATCAAACGATGACATTATAGCAGTATTAACTACTCTTCTAAATATCCGAAATGGTTTCGATAGTGTTGATGATATTGATCATCTTGGTAATCGTAGAGTGAAATGTGTTGGAGAGATGGTAGAGAATGTTTTTCGAATTGGTCTAGTTAGGGTAGAAAAAGCTGTGAAAGAACGAATGAGCACAATGGAGCTTGCAGATAAATTCCAACCAAAAGATATTATTAACTCTAAACCAATTACTGCAACCCTTAAAGAGTTCTTTGGGACTAGTCAATTATCGCAATTTATGGATCAAAATAATCCATTAGCGGAAATAACTCATAAAAGGAGAATATCCGCACTTGGCCCAGGAGGACTAACTAGAGAAAGAGCTGGATTCGAAGTAAGAGATGTACACCCAACACATTACGGAAGAGTGTGTCCTATCGAAACACCTGAAGGACCTAATATAGGATTAATCAACTCTCTTGCTACATATTCACGAACCAATGATTATGGTTTTCTCGAGACACCTTATCGAATAGTCGAAAAAGGTAAAGTTAAAAATGAGATTAAATGGTTATCTGCTATTGAAGAAGGTAAATACTTCATTGCACAAGCAAACACTGCATTAGATAAGAACAGTAGGATCGAGGGCGAATTAATCTCTTGTAGGCACAATAATGAATTTACAATTACATCACCAGATAAGGTTGAGCTAATGGATGTTTCACCTAAGCAGGTAGTCTCAGTTGCTGCCGCACTTATTCCGTTCCTTGAACATGATGATGCTAATAGAGCGCTAATGGGATCGAACATGCAACGTCAAGCAGTTCCAATTTTGAAGCCTGAGAAACCTCTTGTGGGTACTGGTATAGAAAAAACAGTCGCCATTGATTCAGGCGCATCAATTACTGTCAAACGTGGAGGAGTAGTTGACTATGTGGATGCATCTCGAATAATTGTAAATGTTAATGATGATGAGGTTGCAAGTACTAATGACACTGGCGTAGATATCTATCCTCTAACAAAATATACTCGGACAAATCAAAATACTTGCGTAAACCAAAGGCCACTAGTTGCGACAGGAGATAAGATAGAGAGAGGGGATGTTATTGCTGATGGTCCATCAACCGACTTAGGTGAATTAGCATTGGGACAGAATCTACTTATTGCATTCATGCCATGGCACGGATATAACTTTGAAGATTCGATTCTCGTATCAGAAAGAGTTGTTCAAGAAGATAGATTCACATCGATACATATTGAAGAGCTCGAGTGTATTGCTAGAGATACTAAACTTGGCTCGGAGGAAATCACTTCTGATATACCAAACGTTAGTGAGAGCCTCCTTAACAAACTAGATGAATCAGGTATTGTATATGTTGGTGCAGAAGTTAAATCTGGAGATATTCTTGTAGGTAAAGTTACGCCAAAAGGAGAGAGTCAACTAACTCCTGAAGAGAAACTTCTAAGAGCTATTTTTGGTGAGAAAGCATCAGATGTAAAAGATACATCTCTCAAAGTGCCTTCTGGAATGGATGGAACAGTCATAGATGTCCGTGTCTTCACAAGAGAAGGTATTGATAAAGATAAGAGGGCAGTTGAAATTCAGGATGATGCGATTAGAGATGCTCGAAAGAACCTTGAAGATGAATTACGAATTAATCAAGAAAATATTTTTGTCAGGACAAGAAAACTACTTTTAAACAAGCAAGTATCAAAAGCGCCAAATGATATTAAAGCTGGCTCTAAGATAACCTCAGTTATTTTAGATTCTGTAGTAAACGAAGATTTGTTTAAATTTAGACTAAAGACTGAGTCAGGAAATATCGCTCTAGCCTCACTTCAATCACAATTAGATGATTTAAGTAAAAAATTTACAGAGGATTTAGAATTGACTTCTCAAAAGATCTCGCAACATGATGATTTAGGGCCAGGTATACAAAAAAAAGTAAAAGTTTATCTCGCAGTTAAAAGAACTCTTCAACCAGGCGACAAGATGGCTGGAAGGCATGGCAACAAGGGTGTGATTTCGCAGATAGTTCCTGTTGAGGATATGCCTCATACAGAAGATGGGCGTCCTGTAGACATCGTTCTCAATCCTCTTGGTGTACCCTCTAGAATGAATGTAGGTCAAGTACTTGAGACCCACTTAGGTTGGGCTGCAAGAGGCATAGGATTTAAGATTGGTAATTTATTAGAGCAGAATCAAAATAGTAAAAAGATAAGGTCCTATCTTACAGATGTATACTCTTCTTGCCCTGGATTTGACAAGCATGATCTCAAATCTCTTAATGAATCAGAGATAACAGTTTTAGCAAATAACCTTAAGGATGGAGTGCCGATGGCTACTCCAGTCTTTGATGGTGCATCAGAGCTTGAGATTAAAACTATGCTTAAAATTGCAGAATTGCCGGAAAGCGGACAAGCGGTTTTATTTGATGGCAGAACAGGTGAAAAGTTTGAGAGACCTGTAACAATTGGATACATGTATATGATTAAACTTAATCATCTTGTTGATGATAAAATGCATGCAAGGTCTACTGGACCATATAGTTTGGTTACACAACAGCCACTTGGCGGTAAAGCTCAGTTTGGTGGTCAACGATTTGGCGAGATGGAGGTATGGGCACTTCAAGCATATGGTGCCTCGCATACACTTCAAGAAATGCTTACAGTTAAGTCAGATGACGTAGCCGGAAGAAACAGAGTATACAAAAATATAGTTGATGGACAATACAATACAGAACCTAGTGTTCCAGAATCATTTAATGTGCTGCTAAAAGAGATAAGGTCTCTTGGAATTAATATAGATTTAGATCAGGATAATAAAGAGGTATAGATTAATGAGGGACATGCTTAACTTACTGAAGAAACCAACTAAAGATGATAGCTTTGATCACATAAAGATATCACTCGCATCACCTGACTTGATGAGATCTTGGTCCTATGGTGAGGTTAGAAAGCCTGAAACTATAAATTACCGAACTTTCAAACCCGAGAGAGATGGTTTATTTTGTGCTAAAATTTTTGGCCCTATAAAAGACTATGAGTGCTTATGCGGTAAATATAAAAGATTAAAGCACAGAGGGGTTATATGTGAAAAGTGTGGTGTAGAAGTAACGCTATCTAAAGTTAGGAGAGATAGAATGGGGCATATTGAACTTGCATCCCCAGTTGCACATATATGGTATTTAAGGTCTTTACCTTCACGAATAGGGCTAATGCTAGATATGACATTACGTGAAATAGAGCAAGTACTATACTTTGAGAGATATATTGTAATCGATGGCGGACTTTCACCACTTGAGAGAGGACAACTATTATCTGAGGAATTGTATCAACAACATATAGAGGAACACGGCGCTGATATTAAAGCTGCTATGGGAGCAGAGGCAATAATGGAGCTTCTCTCAGATATTGAGCTTGAGAAAACATTTAATGATTTAAAAGAGGAAATTGCGAATACAAAATCTCAGGCGAAAAACAAACGTAATGTGAAAAGATTGAAGTTAATTGAGTCTTTTATAAAATCAGGTAACAGACCTGAATGGATGATATTATCCGTGTTGCCAGTTTTGCCTCCTGATTTGAGACCACTAGTTCCGCTAGAAGGAGGTCGATTTGCCACGTCAGACCTCAATGATCTTTATAGGAGAGTTATAAACAGAAACAATCGTCTTAAGAGATTACTAGAACTCAAAGCGCCAGACATAATTGTTAGAAACGAAAAGAGAATGCTCCAGGAATCTGTCGATGCACTTCTAGATAATGGTAGAAGAGGAAGAGCAATTACGGGTACTAATAAGCGCCCACTTAAATCACTCGCTGACATGATTAAAGGAAAAGGGGGAAGATTTAGACAAAATCTTCTTGGTAAGAGAGTAGATTACTCTGGTAGATCAGTAATAGTAGTTGGCCCAACGTTACGTTTACATCAATGTGGAATTCCTAAAAAAATGGCTCTGGAATTATTCAAGCCTCACATATTCGGTAAGTTACATTTGAGAGGAATTACTACAACGATCAAAGCTGCTAAAAAAGTTGTAGAGAAAGAAGGAGAGGAAGTGTGGGACATTCTTGATGAGATTATTAAAGAATACCCTGTTATGTTAAATAGAGCGCCAACATTACATAGACTTGGAATACAGGCATTTGAACCTATTCTTATAGAAGGTAAAGCCATTCAGCTACACCCACTTGTGTGCGCAGCATTTAACGCTGATTTTGATGGCGACCAAATGGCTGTGCATGTTCCGCTTTCAATAGAGGCTCAAGTCGAGACGAGAGTTTTGATGCTATCGAGTAACAATATTCTTTCGCCATCGAATGGAAGTCCGATCATCGTCCCATCCCAAGATATAGTTTTGGGTATTTATTATATGTCTAGAGAGAAGCCTAGCGCTAAAGGTGAGAATATGATTTTCTGTGATGTTGAGGAGGTATTGAGAGCTTATCAAGAGAAAGTTGTGGAATTACAAGCGAGAGTAAAGGTAAGGATTCAAGCAAATCACGAGAATAATCAAAAGCAAGATAGCCAGCATCAAATAGTTGAAACAACTGTAGGCCGAGCAATTCTTGCAGAAATGCTTCCAAAAGAAATCCCATTTGCTTATATCAATAAAGATTTAGATAAAAGAGCAATCTCTGAACTATTCGATGCCTCTTATAGGTTAGCTGGCTTAAAAGCGACGGTTTTACTTGCAGATCAAATAATGTACACAGGCTTCAAATACTCAACTGTTGCTGGTGTCTCAATAGGGGTTAATGACATGGTAATCCCTGAGCAAAAAACCAAGATGGTAACAAACGCGGAAAAAGAAGTTAAGGATATTGAGAAACAATACAATTCAGGCTTGCTCACATCTGGAGAGAGATACAATAAAGTCGTAGATATTTGGTCACATACTAATGATCAAGTTTCTCAAGCAATGATGAAACAATTAGGTACAGAGTCTACGAAATTATCTAGTGGAAAAAATATTGAACACAAGTCATTTAATTCTATTTATATGATGGCAGATTCTGGCGCGCGTGGCTCCGCAGCTCAAATTCGACAGTTATCTGGCATGAGGGGATTAATGGCTAAGCCTGATGGTTCTATTATCGAAACTCCGATTACAGCAAATTTTAGAGAGGGCTTAGATGTCATGCAATATTTTATTTCTACACACGGAGCTAGAAAGGGACTTGCTGATACTGCGCTTAAAACTGCAAACTCTGGTTATCTAACGAGAAGGTTAGTTGATGTATCCCAAGATTTGGTTGTCACTGAGACCGATTGTTCAACGGAAAATGGTATTTTAATGAAACCGCTTATCGAAGGGGGCGATATTGTGGAGCCACTCAGAGAGAGAGTTTTAGGCAGAACACTACTTCATGATCTCAAAGATAAAAAATCGAATACGATTATTTCATCTGGGACGATGCTTGATGAAAATAATGTAGATTTACTTGAGCAAAATGCAATAGACGAGGTTTGGGTAAGATCTGCGATAACATGTGAAACTAGGCATGGCATATGTGCAAAATGTTATGGAAGGGATCTCGCAAAAGGAAGAAGTGTGTCAGTTGGTGAATCTGTGGGAGTTGTTGCAGCTCAGTCTATTGGTGAACCTGGCACACAATTAACCATGAGAACTTTCCATATTGGTGGAGCTGCATCTAGATCAGTTGCTGCTAACAGTATAGAAGTTAAGTCATCTGGAACAGCTCGTTTCCATAACCTCAAAGTTGTTGTTAACACTAATGGTGATACTGTCGTGGTTTCTAGATCAGGAGAATTAGGTGTGACAGATGCTAGTGGTCGTGAAAAAGAGAGATATAAAATTCCTTATGGTGCTGTAATATCAATTAAGGATGGAGAGTCAGTTGAGCTCGGGCAGACCACTGTTACATGGGACCCTTATACAACCCCAATAATCACTGAAACAGCAGGGATTGTTAATTTCGTAGATTTTGAAGAAGGAGTAAGCACAGAGCAGGTTACCGATGAAGTAACAGGTATTTCATCAACTAAAATCAAAGACCAGTCAAGTGTGTCCTACGATAAGAACCTTAAACCAATGGTTAAGCTTGTTGATAGCAAAGGAAAAGATCTTAACATTTCTAACTCCAGCTTACCTGCCCATTATATTCTTCCGTCAAAGTCTATTGTTACACTTACCAACGGCATGAAAGTGGGTATAGGTGATACCATTGCAAGAACTCCCAGAGAGACATCAGGGACTAGAGATATAACAGGCGGTCTTCCGAGAGTCGCAGACCTCTTTGAGGCGAGACAACCTAAAGACAAAGCCGAGCTAGCGGAAAAAACAGGAGTTGTATCATTTGGAAAAGAAACCAAGGGTAAAAGAAGGCTAGAAATTACTTTCACGGACGAGCATGGAGAAGAGCAAAAACACGTACAAATGCTTGCAAAGACAAAACTTTTAAATGTATTTGAAGGCGCGAAAGTTGAGCAAGGTGAGGTGATATCTGAAGGCGAACTAGACCCTCATGATATTTTGAGATACAGAGGTATCACTCAATTGGCAGAACACATAGTTAAAGAAGTTCAAGATGTATATAGACTTCAAGGAGTCTCCATAAATGATAAACACATCGAAGTAATATTAAGACAGATGCTTAAAAAGGTCGAAATAGAGGAGAGTGGTGACACGGATTTGTTACCAGGTGAGCAAATGGAAAAAACTACTGTGCTAGAAATAGCGGATGATCTTAGATCTGTCAAACCTGAGGCTAAAATGCCTAAATTTAGATCTATACTCCTAGGGATTACGAAAGCATCGCTTGTTACTAATTCATTTATTTCTGCAGCATCTTTCCAAGAAACCACAAGAGTTCTGACTGATGCAGCTGTTAATGGAAAGAAAGATTTCTTAAGAGGGTTGAAAGAAAACGTAGTTGTAGGTCGTTTGATACCGTGTGGCACTAGTCTTTCTGTCAAAAGGAATGAAGCAAAACTAAATAAAACAAGAATCATTGAACAAGAGTTAGCTGAGGAGATGACAGCTTTGCCAGACGTTTCCACTGATGTCAAACAAGAGGACGACGCACCATCTGATACAGTTTAAATACTGCTTTAATACAAAGTTTTGTTGCAAAATAACCAAGATAGCTATATCCTTGCGGATAGTATTTTTTAGTATTTTTTGAGATATGACAACAATTAATCAATTAGTAAGAAAGCCAAGGAAAAGCAAGGTATACAAAACTGCAGTACCTGCTTTGGACTCCTGTCCTCAAAAGAGAGGCGTCTGTACGCGTGTTTACACTACAACACCAAAAAAACCAAACTCAGCTCTCCGCAAAGTAGCGAGAGTTAAATTAACAAACGGACAAGAAGTTACGTCTTATATAGGTGGTGAAGGTCATAATTTACAAGAACACTCCGTAGTTGTGATTCGAGGCGGTCGTGTTAAAGATCTTCCTGGTGTACGTTATCATATTGTTAGAGGTAGTCTTGATACACAAGGCGTAGAAAATAGAAAGCAAGGCCGTTCTAAATACGGTACAAAGAGACCTAAATAATTATGCCAAGAAAAAGATTAATTGCAAAAAAAAAGTTACAGCCTGATCCGATTTATAACAGTACTTCTGTTACACGTTTCACAAACATGATAATGAGTGATGGAAAAAAAAGAACTGCAGAAAAAATAATCTACAGTGCTTTAGAAATTCTAGGAAAAAATAATAAAGGTGACCCTCTTGCTATGATGGACAAGGCTCTACAGAACGTAAGTCCTTCTATTGAAGTAAAGTCAAGGCGTGTTGGTGGTTCGAACTATCAAGTTCCGGTTGAAGTCAATCCACGAAGGAAGCTGTCTTTAGCAATGAGATGGATTCTTGAGGCAGCATTAAAAAGAAATGAGAAATCCATGAAAAATAAATTAGCATCTGAGTTAATGGATGCCTACGAAGGGAAAGGCTCGGCCGTAAAGAAGAGAGAAGACGTTCACAAAATGGCTGAGGCGAACAAAGCTTTTGCTCACTATAGGTGGTAATAGAATGGCTAGAGATACCTCAATAGAAAAATACAGAAACATTGGAATCATGGCACACATTGACGCTGGTAAAACCACAACAACAGAACGCATACTTTACTACACAGGCATATCGCACAAAATTGGGGAAGTGCATGATGGAGCTGCTACTATGGACTGGATGGAGCAAGAGCAAGAAAGAGGAATAACTATCACATCTGCAGCAACTACTTGTTTTTGGTCAGGTAGTTCGCAACAGTTTGACAACCATAGGATTAACATCATAGACACTCCTGGCCATGTCGACTTCACAATTGAAGTTGAGAGATCTCTAAGGGTGCTGGATGGAGCGGTAGCAGTTTTCTGTGCTGTAGGAGGTGTAGAACCTCAGTCCGAGACAGTGTGGCGTCAGGCTAATAAATACGAAGTACCTAGAATGGTGTTTGTAAACAAGATGGACAGAGCAGGTGCAGATTTCTTTAGAGTAGTGGATCAGATAAAAACAAGACTTGGATCAAATCCTGTGCCCCTACAGGTTCCGATTGGTTCAGAGGACTCATTTAAAGGGGTAGTAGATTTACTTACCATGAAATCGATTATTTGGGATGACGCCTCTATGGGAATGAAGTTTGAGACTGGTGATATACCTGCAGAATTAGAAGAGCAATCAAATAAGTTAAGAGAACAGTTACTTGAAACTGCTGCAGAGGCCAGCGAGGAACTGATGGATGAATATCTCAATAATGGTGACTTATCCACCGAAGATATCATCAAAGGACTGCGAATAAGAACTCTGTCAAATGAGATTGTTTTAGCTATGTGTGGCACAGCTTTCAAAAACAAAGGCGTACAAGCTATGCTTGACTCAGTAATAAATTTCATGCCATCCCCTGTCGACGTCCCTGCCATCAAAGGCATATTAGATGATAAAGACGAAACTCAGGCTGAGAGAAAATCATCAGATGAAGAGCCGTATTCATCACTTGCATTTAAGATCGCGACAGATCCCTTCGTCGGTTCACTCACATTTTTTAGAGTTTATTCAGGAATATTGAAAGCTGGAGATACAGTATATAACTCAGTTACAAGAAAAAAAGAGAGAATCGGAAGAATTTTACAAATGCATGCGAATGATAAAAAAGATGTAAAAGAAGTTAGAGCTGGTGATATTGCGGCAGCAGTTGGCCTGAAAGATGTGACTACAGGTGATACTTTATGTACACCTGATTCGATAATAACTCTTGAAAGAATGGAATTCCCTGACCCAGTTATATCAATTGCTGTGGAACCTAAAACAAAAGCTGACCAAGAAAAGATGGGTTTAGCATTAAGCAAGCTTGCTCAAGAGGATCCCTCGTTTAAAGTTACAACTGATCAAGAATCTAATCAGACTATTATTTCTGGAATGGGAGAGCTCCATTTGGAAATCATTGTTGATAGACTTAAGAGAGAATTCTCAGTGGAAGCTAATGTTGGCAAGCCTCAAGTAGCATACAGAGAAACTATAAAAACGACAATTGAACAAGAGGCAAAATATATCAAGCAGAGTGGAGGTAGAGGCCAATATGGGCATGTTTGGCTTAAACTTGAACCTCAAGAATCTGGCAAAGGATTCGAATTCGTTAATGCTATTGTGGGTGGAGCAATACCTAGAGAATTTATAAATCCAGTTGAAAAAGGAGTCAAAGAACAAATGGAGAACGGTGTAATAGGAGGTTTTCCAGTTGTAGATGTGAAAGTAACCCTATTTGATGGTTCTTTTCATGATGTTGATTCTTCTGAGGTAGCCTTCAAGGTTGCTGCATCTCAGGCGTTTAAAGAGGGTGCTAAAAAAGCAAAAGCTGTAATTCTTGAACCTATTATGTCTGTTGAAGCTGTTACACCTAAAGATTATTTAGGAGATGTTACAGGCGACCTAAATAGAAGACGTGGAATAGTTCTTGGTATGGAAGATACAGTTGCTGGTAACGTTGTTAAAGCTGAAGTGCCTCTATCAGAGATGTTTGGATATTCTACCACACTGAGATCAATGTCTCAGGGAAGAGCTACATATACCATGGAGTTTACTAAGTACGCAGAGTTACCAAGCAATGTTGCAGAAACTCTAACAAAACAGGCATCATAATGGTTGAGAAGAAAAAAAAAGTAACAAAAAAGAAAACAACTGTATCGAAAGTTTCAAAAAAAACTTCAGCAACAAAAAAGAAAACTTCCACTAAGAAAAAAGCTGTCTTAAAAAAAACAGTTACAAAAAAAGCGCCTACAAAAAAGAAAGCCAGCAAAAAGGTCCCAGAATCTTCAATACCAAAACAAGAACCAAGCAAAAAAATTACAAAAAAATCATCAACTAAATCACCTGCTCAAACTATAAGAATAAGATTAAAAACTTTTGACCACAAACTCATCGATATATCTGCTAGAGAAATTGTAGAGACTGCAAAAAGAACTGGTGCGAGAGTCTTAGGCCCAATACCACTCCCAACAAAAAAAGAGCGTTTTACAATATTAGTCTCCCCTCATGTAGATAAGAATGCACGTGATCAATATGAAATCAGAACACACAAAAGATTGATGGAAATCATAGAACCAACGGACAAAACAGTAGATGCTCTAATGAAATTAGACTTAGCAGCTGGCGTGGATGTCCAAATTGAATTAAATTGACTTTTTTCAAATAAAACATACATATACCTCAAATTTTATGTTAAAATTCAGCACATTTTGCGAAAAATTAACATATTAACTTTATCATTTTGAGGATAATAAAATGAGTCTAGGCATGATTGGGCGTAAAGCCGGTATGACAAGAATATTTGACAGCTCGGGTATATCAGTTCCGGTCACTGTTATTGCTCTAGGGCCAAATATAATCACTCAAATTAAAACACTTGAAAAAGATGGATACGAGGCTGTTCAGATTTCATATGGTTCTAAAAGAGAGAGCAAATTATCAAAGCCATTAGTAGGTCACTATAAAAAAAATTCTATAAATCCTGGAGAAGGTCTAATTGAATTTAGAATAAACCAAGGGGAACTTGATAATCTAAAAGTTGGTCAATCTCTTAATCTTGATATTTTCAAAGAAGGTGAACATGTCGATATTACAGGAACAACAATAGGCAAAGGGTTTCAAGGCGGAGTAAAAAGACATCACTTCAAAACACAAGATGCTACACATGGTAATTCTCTATCACATCGTGCACTTGGTTCTACGGGTCAATGTCAAGATCCAGGAAGAGTATTTAAAGGTAAAAAAATGCCAGGCCAATTAGGTAATGTTAAAAATACAATTCAAAATTTGGTCATCGTTAGAATCATTGAAGAGGATAATGTTATTTTAGTAAAAGGTTCAATCCCTGGTCATGACGGCTCAAAGGTGCTTATCAAGCACACGCGAAAAAAATACACATTGAAGAAAGTGCTAACGGAAGCTTCGCATTCAAAGAGTGAATCGCAATCAAGCACCAATAATGATAGCCCACCCCTAGATACAAAGTCAGCATCATCAAATAAAGATGAACCAGAAAAAAAAGAAGTATCAAAAAATGATTCTCCAATAGAAGAATCGCCTAAGGCAACGACATCCAGCGAGGCAGATAAGAGCTAATGGCCAAAACAGAATTAACAAAATTATTCAACAGAGATTTTAACGAAGCTTTAGTTCATCAAGTCACTGTGGACTATATGACTAACCATCGTTCAGGCACAAAAGGACAAAAAAATAGATCTGCTGTTAGTGGTGGTGGAGCAAAACCAAGACCTCAGAAAGGATCCGGAAGGGCAAGAGCAGGCACGACTAGATCCCCAATCTGGAGAACTGGCGGTGTTACGTTTGCAGCACAAAACAAAAATTATAATAAAAAAATTAATAAGAAAATGTATAAAGCTGCTCTAAATTGCATTTTTTCCGAACTCTTAAGAAAAAAGAAGCTGCATTATGTAGAAGACTTTAATGTAGAGAGCTCTAAAACCAAATCCTTTATTAAAGAACTCATAAAATTGAAAATAGACAACTCTTTATTTATAGTAAACGAAGAAAAAATTAACGTATTCTTAGCTGGAAGAAATATAAAAAATATAGAGGTCGTAAGTCCTCTTGGAGTTAATCCTTATAATTTAATGAAGTACAATAATGTTGTTGTTGATTCACAAATTTTAGATAAACTTCAGGTACTAGCATCATGAATAACGAGAGAATTATGAAAATTATCCTAGCGCCAAGGGTTTCGGAGAAGGCATCCATGAAAGCTGATAACGAAAGACAACATGTTTTTTCAGTATTGAAAGATGCAAAAAAGCTAGAGGTGAAAAAAGCTGTTGAAGTTATGTTTAATGTTGAAGTAGAACAAGTACGCTTATTAAATATGAATGGTAAACATAAACGTTTAGGGAAAATTTTTGGGAAAACAAAAGATTGGAAAAAAGCTTATGTGAAACTTAAAGAAGGTTTCGATATAAGTTATGGAGAAACAGAGACAACATAATGAGTTTAATTAAATCAAAACCTACATCACCTGGAAGAAGATTTAGAGTAAAGATTAAAGATGAATCTCTTTACAAAGGCAAACCTTTTGCTGGGTTGACGCAAAAATCTAAAAAATCTGGTGGTAGAAATAATCAAGGACGAATCACAACTCGTCATATTGGAGGCGGACATAAGAGAAAATATAGAATAATTGATTTTAAAAGAGATAAGGATAATATTAATGCGAAAGTGGAAAGATTGGAGTATGACCCAAATAGAAACGCCAACATCGCACTTCTTCTATACTCAGACGGAGAGAGACGTTACATAATCGCACCAAAGAATTTAAAGACAGGTGATTCTGTTATTTCAGGAAAAGCTTCTGCTATTAACGTTGGTAATTCTCTCCCTCTAAAAAACATACCTGTGGGAACGCAAGTGCATTGTATTGAAATGAAGCCAGGTAAAGGAGCACAAATAGCAAGGAGCGCCGGAACAGTTGCCCAAATCGCTGCCATGGAGGGTGAATACGCGACTCTTAAACTTAAGTCAGGTGAAATGAGAAAGATCAATTCAAACTGTAGGGCTACTATTGGCGAAGTTGGTAATAGTGAGTACAATCTTCAGTCATATGGCAAAGCAGGTGCAAAAAGATGGCTTGGCATACGACCTACTGTAAGAGGAGTTGCAATGAACCCAATAGATCATCCTCATGGGGGTGGTGAAGGAAAAACATCAGGAGGAAGAGATCCAGTTTCACCATGGGGCACTCCAACAAAAGGATATAAAACAAGATCCAATAAAAGAACTTCTTCTATGATTATTAGGAGACGTGCATCTAAAAGGAGAGGCAAATAGATGACTAGATCACTCAAAAAGGGACCGTTTATTGATTATCATCTTCAAAGCAAAGTTGAGAAAGCAATAGAAACCAGTGATAAGCGACCAATTAAAACATGGTCACGTAGATCTGTTATATCTCCAGATATGGTTGGTTTAACTATTTCAGTACATAATGGTAAACAACACATCCCAGTCTATGTAAGTGAAAATATGGTAGGCCATAAACTAGGAGAATTCTCACCTACCAGAGTATTTAAAGGTCATTCGGGTGACAGGAAAGCAAAGGCGAAATAAATGGACACAAGAGCAATTTTAAAATATCAGAGAATATCTGCACAAAAATGTAGATTAGTAGCTAACTCAGTTAGAGGCCTTAAGGTAGGTCAAGCTCTGGATTTTTTGGAATATAACAATAAAAAGGCATCAAAAATGATAATGAAAGTACTAGAATCTGCGGTAGCAAATGCTGAAAATAATAATTCGTTAGATATAGATGAGTTGACTGTCAAAAATGTTCTTGTTGATGAGGGTCCTATGGCAAAAAGACATATTCCCAGAGCAAGAGGAAGAGTAAATCAAATTCTAAAAAGAAGCAGCCATATAACAGTGATTGTTTCTGACGGTAAGGAGAATTAAATATGGGACAGAAAGTTCATCCAACCGGTATTAGATTAGGCATATCCACAGATTGGAACTCTAAGTGGTATGCCTCAACAAAAGAGTATTCGAAATTTTTACTAGAAGATATTAAAATCAGAGATTATCTCAGAGATAAACTCAAACAAGCCCAAGTAAGTAAAATTTTAATCGAGCGCCCAACAAAAGAATGTGTTATCACCGTGTTCTCATCAAGACCGGGAATTGTTATTGGTAAAAAAGGCGAGGATATTGAGAAATATAGAGAAAAAATTTCACACATGATAGGTATTCCAAAAAACACAATAAAATTAAATGTAAATGAAATTAAAAAACCAGAACTAGATGCTCAACTTGTTTCTGAGGGTATTGCTCAACAACTGGAACGAAGGATAATGTACAGAAGAGCAATGAAACGTGCAGTAACAAATACTATGAGGCTCGGAGCGTTAGGTATTAAAGTAAATGTCGCTGGAAGACTTAATGGAGCAGAAATTGCAAGAAGCGAATGGTATAGAGAAGGCAGAGTCCCACTACACACTTTGAGAGCTAATATTGATTTTGGGTTTTCAGAGGCACTCACTACTTATGGGATTATTGGTATTAAAGTTTGGATTTATCACGAAGATGAAAACGATGGCAAAGATGAAAAAACAATTGTAAAGAAATCAAAAGAATAGATCGGAATATAAAAAATGTTACAACCAAAAAAAAACAAAATATAGAAAACAGCAAAAAGGGAAGTTACGTGGGTTTGCAACTTCTGGAGCAAAGGTTAGTTTTGGAGAATATGGTCTCAAAGCTTTGACTCGTGGCCGTGTTACTGCAAGACAAATTGAGGCAGCTAGACGTGCTATGACTAGGTATATTAAGCGTGGTGGAAAAGTTTGGATAAGAATTTTTCCGGATGTCCCTATCACAAAAAAACCAGTTGAAGTAAGGATGGGCAAAGGAAAGGGCAATGTGGAGTATTGGGTAGCAAAAATTCAGCCAGGTAAAGTTTTATATGAAATGGAGGGAGTCTCAGAGGAGGTCGCTAGAGAGGCATTCAGACTTGCTGCTGCTAAGTTACCAATACTAACATCCTTTGTAAATAGGGCGATAATGTAATGAAATACCAAGATTATTTAAAGAAAACAAACGAAGAGCTTAAAACTGAGCTCGAAAATCTTCTAAAAGAGAGGTTCGAGTTGAAGATGAAGAGAGGCTCAGGATTAAATCCTAAACCTCATTTGTTTCGTCAGAATAAAATAAATATAGCAAGGATTAAAACAGTGTTAAACAGTGGTAGTAAAGAAAAATGACCGATAAGAGAGTTAAGACATTATCCGCGAAGGTAGTAAGTAACAAGATGGACAAATCTGCAACTGTTCTAGTTGAAAGACAAGTAAAACATCCTGTTAATGGGAAATTCATAAAAAGATCAACTAAATTTAATATTCACGACGAACATAACACTTGTGAGATTGGTCAAATAGTGTTGATTAAACAATCAAAACCAATATCAAAAACTAAATCATGGATATTGGTTACTGAGGAAGGCAAATGATTCAAATGCAAACAACTCTTCAATCAGCAGATAACAGTGGCGCAAGAAAGTTAATGTGCATTAAAGTACTTGGCGGATCACACAGACAATTTGCTACTATTGGTGACGTTATTAAAGTAACTGTTAAAGATGCCATACCAAAGGGTAAGGTAAAAAAAGGAGAGGTATACAATGCAGTCATTGTTAGGACAAAAAAAGGAATTAGACGCCCTGATGGTTCGGCAATAAGGTTTGACAGCAATGCAGTAGTTTTACTGGATAATAAATTAGAGCCACTTGGTACAAGGATTTTTGGACCAGTTACACGAGAATTAAGAGCACTAACATTTATGAAAATTGTATCATTAGCACCTGAGGTGCTTTGAGGAACATTATGAGAAAATTAAGAAAAGGTGATTCTGTAATAGTGATTGCCGGAAAAGATAAAGGAAAAAAAGGTGAGGTCCTCAGAGT
>MDSZ01112653.1_pt1 | contig 20337 bp, 22 predicted proteins | sample 811201 | NCBI WGS metagenome assembly MDSZ01 (sample SAMN05326647, study PRJNA326480) | marine metagenome | isolation source: seawater | place: Indian Ocean: North | collected 2010 | reverse complement strand
GAGGTTCCTGAAATCCCAGTGAAACCAAAAGAATCATCTTCAGTAGAAGGTGATGAAAAAGCGAAAGTAGAATCTGAAGAGGCTCCTGAAGTCCCAGTGAAACCAAAAGAATCATCTTCAGTAGAAGGTGATGAAAAAGCGGAAATAAAATCTGAAGATACTTTATCAACTTCCGTAAAAAACAAATAGATTGAGTCTGAAACGAAATAAAAGATAAATTGGGTCAGCGTTAAGATTTAAGTCATGAGCTTTTTTTACGTAAATAGTAAATTATTAAAAAAAAAAAAAATTTTAGTCTTTTTGTTTTTTTTCTTACTAATAGCATGTGATAGCATTTTTACAAGATTTTCACACTTAAATTTTGAATGTGAAAAAAATATCTTTAGAGTTAGTGAGATTTGGATAACAAAAAAACTTCAACTTTTAAAAGGCTATGTAGTAATTAATAATACTAAATATAATCTTGATACTATAGAGGAGTCAGAAGAAATTACAATTCTTCGATTAAATAAACCAGAGTTAAAAATAGAAATTAATAAACATAATGATACTGTTATAATTTTAAAAGATAGAAACTTGTTAAATTTAAAATGTAAAAGAAGTCACTTTAAAATGTGATTAACTTCATCCACCATGGTATTTAATAATTGGATTCACTTCTTCAATGGGTAAGCCCGTCTGTTTAGAAATGCTCTCGGCATCTAAACCTTTTTTGGCTAAATTTATCGCAAGTGTAACATTTTGTTCACTAGAATGAGAATCAGCTAAGCGTGAAATTTCCTGCTCTATTCTTTGAAAATTGTATTTATATTCGTCCATTGTTTTTTTTTGTTCAACTAACATTACTTCAAATGACCTAAATTCCTCAACAAGGTCTTTTAGTGATGTTTCATAGGCTTTAAATCTTTTATCATACTTTTCTTTTGATAGTTTGTCGTAATAATATGAAATAAAAATAAGTATAATATTAATAACTAAAATAAAGACAATTAAGTTGAAAAAATTTTTTGCATCTTTAAGTTCAAATAGATTAATTAGAAAATCCATATTTATAGACTATTGATTTAAAGATAAGTAATAAAGAATTTTATTTTTTTTGTTCTAAAAAATTTAAAAAGTCGTCAAAAATCTGTTGATCTTTGACCATTTTTGATTCTAGTTTTTTTATGTTATCTCTAAGTAATTGTAAGTCCTCTTTGATATCAATTGGCGATTCAAGGTTCGCCTGCAATGAGGCTTTTATTTCTTCAGCAATTTTTAAAAATTCTTTTTCCTGATCCAAAGTTACATTATTATTATTATTATTTTGAAGAAGTATATTTAGATCCTGAACAAGTTTTTTCAGTTTTGGTTTCATCTAATTATTGAAAGATCAAGGGATTTTTATCTATCTTTCATTTCTTTGTAAGCATCTAAAAGCGCATCAGATATTTTTTCTAAATCGACAGGGTATGTACCATTAGCAATAGCCATTTTTATTCTTGAAACATTTGCTTTGTCAATAGGTGGTTCTTTAGACATTTGTTTAATACTATCTTTGGAGATGAATTTTGAAACATTCTGATTAACATTTTTTGCGTTTTGATTGTTTTCAGCTGATTTTACTTTATTTACGGACACTGCAACTTGCTTTGCAGCCTCTTTGGAAGTTTCAAGAGAATTCTGCTTAAAGTTAGTGTTTATTTTACTTTTGATCTGATCTACCATTGTATTTATACCTTTACTGTTATATTAAACGACTTACATTTAATTTTGTTTAGGGTTAATTAATATTTTTTTTTTATTTAGCACAAATCCGTATATTACCTGGTCACTTCGTAAGTTTTTAACTTTGATTCTATCCTTATAATCACCATTTTCAAGTGCGATTCCATCAACTTTTATAGTAATGGGTCCACTGTTGTTTTCAACAATAACTTTCGAATCTTTTTCTATTAACCAGTTTTTCTTCAAATATTTAGTGTAAATGGGCTGATCTCTTCTAATTCTTACTTTAGTTCTTCTACCCACTAACTCTTCTCTTGATGTAATTAGCCCGTCACTTTTAAAATTTTTCTTAACTTTTTTTGTTATAATATCTGAATCACTAATTTTGACACCTTTCTCTAGCTGTTGTTTAAGAACAAAAATTTCAATTTCTGGATAATTAGGTCTTTTTGATTTTTTTTCTATACTTTTTTTGACATTAAATGTGTTGTTTTCTTTTTTTAGCTTATTTCTTAAAATTATACTCCACTCATTTGGTGAAAAGCATTGAGCCTTTATCAAAGAATGGTTTATTGATATATTTGTAAATTCAATCTTATCGCATACTGGATATTTTATTTCTGGAAGTATGGATAAGTTCTCTTCAACATTAAATGTTTTTAGCCAATTTTTTGCATCATTTTTAATTTTCTCTCCATTAACATAAGATAAAGCTAATATATCAAAACAAAAGAGGATAATAATAATTGGTATTAAAAGCACTTTTATGTTCATTAATTTCCTCCAAAAAAATAAATATGTTGAGTTGCATCACTTTTAACAGAATTTGGTTGATTCTTAACTAAATTCATAATTTCATTTATGGAAGGTACTTTTATCTTTTTGCCAGCGAATAAATAATGAGGATTATCTCTTACAAAAGCTTTTTTATTAATTTGAATTATTGAAACTTCAATTATTTTTTTGTTTAAACCAGTATTTGAATAAAATTTATTTATAATTCCACTTAAAGAATCACCATCTTTGACCGTATAATATTGATTATGACTGTGGTTTCTTAAAAATGGATTATTTTTATCAATATTTTTACCTAAACTTTGATTATTTCCAGAATGTTCTAACACTACAAATGGCTCATTTGCAATGCTAACGGAATAACATTTTAATAACAACAAAATAAAAATAAAATAGTATGGAAATTTAATTATAATTTTTTTCATATTTCACCTAATTTAAAAATCTTATTACCTTTCCCTCCAGAACATTACCAGAAATCTCAGGGTTTAATGTTTCTAATTCAGAAAAGTTTTCAAAAGAACTTTTTACTGTTAAGACAGACCAATCATTTGAGGTATAATCCATACTTCTGTCAGATGAAACAAGTCCGACTCTTCCTGTTGACAAACCTTGTTCCGTTCCAAGATCAACTAACAATTTATTATCTTTGAATAAAATTTTTGCCTCTAGGGGCATACACTTCAAATGGTCAAAAACTCTGAAGTGAAATCTAGAAAGACTTTTTTTAGTTAATTCTACAATTTTATCATATGAAGTCTTATAAAAACTGTCTATATTTTTATATCCTGTTCTGTTACCCAACTCTAATGAGAATTGATAATTAAATGTTTCTAATTTTTCAAAATTTGATCCTTTGAAAAGTTCTAAGGATACTTGATAAACTATTTCATCACTAAATCTATGTAATCTACCGGTTGCAGGATAAATTTCTATTTTAGTAATAATGCTAAACTCCCCATTTCTCACTGATATACTACCCTCTGTTAAACTAACATAGTCTAAATTTGATGGTAAGTTTTTTTGTCTGGAGGGTTGTATGAAATAATTTTCGGCATTTTTGATTTCAATTTCCTCAATTTTTCTAAGATTTTCAAAAATCGCTTGTGATGTGATTTTTGGGATTTTATGACTCCAGGATGGAAGATCACTTGATATTGTTATGTGAGGTTGAAAGTAAGTTACTTTAATTTTTTTATTACTTCTGTCGCTGCAATTTAAATTATTGACATCATTAATTATTGCAGCTTGTATTTTCACGATAAAATGAGTGTCTGTTTTTTTTTCATCCAAAATCTTAAAGTCCACGATATGTGAGGAAGGTCTTATTAGAAGATTTTCTTTTAGAGTTGTTTGTTCATTGATACTAGAAAAACCATTTATCTTGGCACCACCTCTTAAACTTGCCAAATATAATGCATCGTCTAAAGCTCTTTTTTTCGATAAAATCTCATTATCTTTCATTAATAAAGATCTACCTTCAACTACAACCATTTTAATTCCAATTTCTTGAGATATAACTGCGGTTGTAAATAAAAAAATAAAATTAATCCCCAAAAAGATGATTAACAATGTTTTAATTAAATTATCGATGTTATTATAAAAAAATTTTTTCAATTTTTATCTCAATTCTATAAGGATTGTGCCTGCCTAAATAAATATGCAACCATATCCTGGTCTATTTCAAGTACGGTTTCGTAGGTATCTGAACCGGTTGGATTAATTCTTACAGTTCTTGCACCTCTAATTACACCTGACACAATACCTCTAAAAGTATCATTTTGAACCATTAAATCAATAACTGTGGTATTACTGTCTACTTTAAGTCCATGAATCTGCTCAGCAAGCTCTCTAATTGCCGACATTCTCGCCGCTCTTATTGCCATGAGTCTTTTCTGTTCAATACTTTGGCCAGGTTGACTAGATACAACGGCATAACCAGTGGCCGTTAATGTTGGAAAAGTGATGCTAGAAGCATCCAATATTTCTTTAGTTTTGTTAAGTTGAACCGTAGGAGATAATTGTTTACTTTCCATTTCCATTTCTTGAAAATTTGTTAGTTGAGGAAGTTTAAACATATTAGATGAACATGATTGCAGAATAAAAAGTCCTGCGATAATAAAAATTTTTTTCATAATTTAATCCCTATTAAAAGTTTTATTATGTTTAATGCATTAAATGTGCCATTTTTTTTGTCACTAGCAAGTATGATTTGATATATGGCATACCTGTTGCATATCATACTCTATTAAAAACTTTTTTATGAAAAAATGAGTAAAACTTTAGTAAGAATAAGGATTTTTGGTAAATTGAAAACTTTTTTTGTCAAAAAAATGACTACAAGGATTTGTCATGAATTTGGCACTTAGAAAATTAGACATACCATTATTTTTAAAAACTTTCAGTATTCCTCTAGGAATAATGATTCTTTTATCTATGATGGTTATTCCGCTCAACCCGATTTTATTGGACATTTTATTTACAACAAATCTTTTAGTTGCACTCTTAGTCTTAATGGTTGCACTTCAAACATTTAAACCATTAGATTTTTCAAGTTTTCCAACAGTTCTTTTATTTGCAACAGTCTTGAGATTAGGATTAAATGTAGCATCAACAAGGGTTATTCTTAAAGACGGACATACTGGAACAGATGCAGCCGGAAACATTATCGAAGCATTTGGTGATTTTGTAATGACAGGGAGTTATGCAGTGGGACTTTTTGTATTTGCAATCTTAGTTATTATTAACCTGATTGTCATAACAAAAGGAGCAGGAAGAGTATCAGAAGTTTCGGCTAGATTTACATTAGATGCTATGCCTGGTAAACAAATGGCTATTGATGCAGATTTAAATGCGGGAGTCATTTCCAGTGAGGAGGCAAAAGATAGAAGAAAAGAAATTGCCAAAGAAGGGGAATTTTATGGTTCAATGGATGGTGCAGCTAAGTTTGTCAAAGGTGATGCAGTTGCAGGAATATTGATTTTAGTAATCAATATTATCGGAGGTTTAGTTATAGGTGTTACCCAGCATGATTTAAAATTAGAGGATGCTGCAGAAAAATATATCCTTCTAACTGTTGGGGATGGCTTGGTTGCTCAGATACCTTCCCTTTTACTTGCCATGGCTACGGCTACAATTGTGACAAGAATTGGTTCAGAAGATAAAGACCTTGCAGGACAAATTTCATCACAAATGGGTATGACAAAAGCTTGGATTCCTGTTACAGCAGTCTTAGTTTTATTTGGAATTGTTCCTGGCATGCCAAATAAACTTTTTTTAATGGCTGCGTTTCTATCTGGATTAATGGCATGGTATATAAATAAAAATAAAAAAATTATAACAGAGAAGCAAGAAATAAAAGAATCTGATGAAAGTCCAGAATCAATTGACATTGATGAAGTTTCAGATACCGCTGCTATTACATTGGATCTTGGTTACGGACTAATTTCATTAGTTGATACAAGTGACAAAAAAAAATCAGGTCCATTAATTAGCAAAATTACAGGGATAAGAAAACAAGTATCTAAAGATCTTGGATTTATAATACCACCTGTGCGTGTAAAAGATGACTTAACACTTGAATCAAATTTGTACAGAATAAAAATTGGACATACAGTCGTTGCTGAAGATAGAGTTTATGTTGATAGAAAATTAGCAATGCCAGGTGATGAGACAAAGTTAAATATTCAAGGTATTGAAACTAAAGATCCAAGTTTTAATATGAAAGCATATTGGATCGAAAAACATCTAATTGCTAAGGCCGAATCTGATAATTATATGATAATTGATCCTGAAGCAGTAATTGCTACTCATTTGAATCAAATTCTATTAAAATTTGCTGGTGAACTTATTAGTCAAGATGATGTTAAATTTCTAGTTGATAATTTATCAAAATCAAACCCACAATTAGTTGAATCTGTTATTCCAAAACTTGTACCAATGCATCATTTAACAATAATTCTAAGAAATTTATTGATTGAAAGAGTTCCAATTAATGATCTTAAAAAAATCTTAGAAGCCCTTTCAAATTTAGCAGAAAAAAAAATGAGCCCTGAAGAACTATCTGAGGCTGTGAGACCAGCTATTTCATCACTCTTGATTCAAAGAGTTTCTTCAGTACATGAGGCCTTAAATGTTTCAACTTTTAATCCAGACCTAGAACAAATGTTAATTTCGATGTCACAGAAAAGTAGTTCTGAAGGACTTTTAATTGATCCAAATCTTGCAAAACAAATTATTCAATCGGTTGTAGATGTAAACGAAAAAATGTCAGCTGAGAATAAGTCCGCAGTTGTTGTTACATCGCCTCTTATTAGAAAAGATATATCTATACTATTAAGACAACATATTGAGGATGTTGTTGTATTAGCATTTACAGAATTACCAGAAAATAAAAAAGTGAAGGTAATAGCAACTATTGGTGAAAAAATCATTAATGAAAAAAAGGAGAAAAATAATGACAACACAAATGTTTAAAGCAAAAAATATGAGATCTGCAATTGGTCTAGTTAATGAAGAATTTGGTGATAATGCAATAATTTTATCAACAAAAAAAAATAATGGTTTTGTTGAAATTGAAGCCTCTAATAATGATGAAGTAATAAAATCTTTTCCAAGCAACAAAGATCAAAAACAAATTTTTAAAAAGCTTTATTTAAAAAAAATTGAAAATACAAAAGATAGTTATGGAGATATTTCTCAAAAATCAAATATTAATCAAGAAAACTCAAACCAGAACAATGAACCTCTGCAAAATGTTGTGGAAAATATTTTTAAAGAGTTAAAAGTTATTAAGAATGAACTTAACGAAATGTATTTGACAGATGATTCTAGTTTATGTGACAGTTTGTCTTACACAACTCCTATTCGACTAAGACAACAAAAGTTTCTACCTGAAATAATCAAAAAATTAAGTTTTTCATATATTGGGAAAAATCTAGATGAGGGTAAGATTGCATTTTATAGACAACTTGCGAAGAGATTGGCTTGCACGGATTTTTCTCGCATTTTTAAATCACAAAATATTTTTGTTTTTGGTTTGTCTGGCTCTGGAAAATCCACTTTATGCGCTAAATTAGCTACCTTTTTATCAGACAGAAAAGAAGAAAAAAAAATAAACTTCATTGATGTATCTAATAACTCTTCAAATCATTCAGAGTCTTTGAGAAATTATTCAAGGGTGTTAGGTATTCCTTTAATTGAATTGAAAAATTTTAATTTTAATAACATTGAAAATAATTGCATAAATATTTTTGATTTTTGTGGGGATTTTCATTTTGCAATGCAAAAAATAAGTGAAATTAAATCTAATTTTAAGGATTTTGACTTTTGTTCAATTCTGGCCTTACAAAGTGGTTCAAATTCAAATATAATAAAGTCAGTTATGGAAAAAAATAAAGATATTAAACCTATGGTTGCAATTACAAAATTGGACGAAAGTTGGGTAGGTGCTGAGGAACTATCATCTTTAGCAATTAGTAATGCGAGAATTGGACTAGTTACTGGAACTAAAGTCTTAATAGATTCAATAATACCTGCTGATGAAAACTCACTCACTAAATACATGAAGGAAAATTTTTAATGAGTGATTCTATAGCAATAACTAGTGGTAAAGGTGGGGTTGGAAAAACCACATTGTGTGTAAATTTGTCAATTGCTTTTAAAAAATTAATGAATACTGTTTTATTATTGGATACAGATTTAGGTATGGCCAACTCTCATGTGTTAATGGGTCTTAATCCAAAAGAGAGTCTTTCACGAGTGATAAGCGGTGATGCTACTGTAAAGGACATTATATGTAACACACCATCTGGAGTTGAATTAGTTTCGGGTGGTGCAGCAAGTTCTGAGTTATTAAATTTAAATAATAATCAAAGATACAATTTAATAAATTCAGTTGAAAACTATCTTAAGGAAAAGGATAAGGTAAAACTTATTGTGGATATCGCAGCCGGAGCAGAAGATAATTCAATTTTTTTTTCTAATGCATGTAATAGAATTGTAGTAGTAGTGGTAGGTGAACCAACAAGTTTTATAGATTCTTATGCTTTAATAAAGGCAATAAATCAGTCATCTGGATTCAGGGAATTTTGTATATTGATTAATCAAGCTGATAATAGTGAACAAGGTAAACAACTATTTAATAAATTTAGCGAGATAACTTCCAGATTTTTAGACATTAACCTTCACTATGTTGGTTTTGTTGAATTCTCAAAAAATATAAAAAAATCAATTATAGACAGAAAACCAATAATTTCTAGCGACCCAAAATCAGATATTTCTCTTAAATTCCAAAAAATTGCAATGGATATTCTTAATACTCCCAAAAATTTCTGGGGAGGTCTTAGTTTTTTTAGAGAAACAAAACAAACTGCTTGAATAATGGCTTCTTATTATCAAAATGATAAAGAAAAAAGTATCAACTATCTAATTGAGTCAAACCTAGATTTAGTAAAAAAAATCGCTTGGCAAATTTTTGGAAGGGTTAGTAATATCGTTGAGGTTGAAGATCTAGTGCAACAAGGTATGGAGGGATTAATTCAAGCTGCACAGAAATATTCACCAAAAGATGAAATAAAATTTTCTCAATATGCTTATTTAAGAATACGAGGTTCAATAATAGATTTTTTAAGAAAGAATTCTAATTTATGTAGAACAACTATACAAAAAAAAAAAGAATTTGATTTTAAAATTCTTGAGCTTCAAAAAAAAATAAACAGAGAACCAACAAAAACTGAAATTATAGATTTTTTACAAATTACCGAAAATGAATATAGTTATTGGTTAACTGCTTTTGAAGCTAATAAGACACAAAGTTTAGATTCAATATATGATGAGTTCTCAATTTTATATGCAAGTAATGATAATAATCCAGAACAAACATTAGATGAAAAACAGTTGAAAGAGGCTTTGAAAAATGCAGTAAAAACTCTAAATCATAGAGAGTCTTTAATTACACAACTTTACTACGTTGAAGAATTAAATGTATATGAGATTGCTGAAATAATGGAAATAAGCACAGGAAGAGTTTCCCAAATAAAAAAAATGATAGTCAAAAAATTGAGAGAATCATTAAATGAAGAAAATTTCTAAAAACTGGAAACCACTTAAAAACATTATTGTTTTTGTAAATCATGTTGAACTGCATATACATGATATTCATCAAAGATTGATATTAGATTGTTCATTTGAGAATATTGCCAAAGGTCGTTGCTACATTTCAATTTATCGAGAAAAAAAAAATAAAAATGATAAAAACGAAATAAATATATTATCAGATATGGCTTTGATGGAGGTAAAACTTTTTGTGGATGAAAAATACTTCAAAGAATTACTAGAAAGTATTAAGGTTAAATCAACTCGAAAACCAAAATTTAAAATTTATCCTCATGATGGGTTATTAGTTAATGATGATAGTTATTTATATGTCAATGAAAACAAAAAGATTAATATAAAAGATTTTGAATTATTTATTCCTATAAACTAGGTAGTAAGCTTTTTTACAGTGTCAACATCTGTTTGTAGAACTTTAGAAATCCCATTAAATGCATGTTGAGTTCTCAGCATTTTAACTAATTCAGAGGTTATGTCTGTATTTGATTTTTCTAAATGACCTGGGAGTATTTTCCCAAAATTATTTGTTTTTGGTTCTCCAAAAGTTGGTAAACCACTCTCAGGAGTTTCAGTAAATCTGGCATTCCCAATATTCTGTAAACCGTGTTCATTAACAAAATCTGCTATTAAAAGCTTTCCAGAAGTAATTGTTAAAATATTTTTTCCATAAGTTATGTCTACATTTCCATTGTCTTTAACTTGTAACTCTGACATGTTCAAAGTAAAGGTTCCAGTAGTTATACCAGGTGCTGTTATCTGATCACCTTTTTCATCAACAATAGGAACTTTATTTTGATTAAAAATCTTCCCATTTTCCATTATTATTTTAGTACTTACAACAATTGGTTTCTCACCTATACCAAGAATTGGAAGTCCGTCATTATTAACTATGTTTCCTAATCTATCAATTTGAAAAGATCCATCACGAGTATATTTTAAAGGCTGAGAAGCTGTATCAGTTCCGATAGGTGATCCAACTACGAAAAAACCCTCTCCCATGATTGCAAGATCAAGACTTCCATTAGTTTGTTGGAGAGAACCCTGGGCAAATGATTGTCTAGGTTTCTTCGTATTTACACCCATACCCCTAGCTTTATGTGTTGAATTATTATGGTGTGAGAAATACATACTTTCAAATTCGGCATCGCTTTTCTTAAATCCATTTGTACTTACATTGGCTATATTATTAGAAATAACGGCTAAATCTTTATTAGTAGCCTTGATACCTGATTTTATTATGGAGATCATAAAATATTTAGTAGCAATTAATGTGCCAATAAAAAAAAATATAGTTTGATATTTTAATTGCCTTTATTGATAAAGTTTGTAAATTGACTTCAGGGCGGATAGCTCAGCTGGGAGAGCAATTGCTCGACACGCAATAGGTCGCAGGTTCGATCCCTGTTCCGCCCACCATATTAATATTTGCTTAACTAAAGAATAATTATGAAAAGAAGAAGTTTTTTAAAAAATGTGAGCCTAAGTACGCTTGCTTTATCAGGTCTTGCTATTCCTAATATTGTGCTATCAAAAAAAAGGTTTTCCTGGGTTGCAGTCTCTGCTTTTGATAAAGCAGGTATTTTGGGAAGAGCCTTTGAAAAACTTTGCTCAGACATAACAAGAGTATCTAAAGGCCGTTTAAATATAAGATTATTTCACGCTAACGAACTAGTAGGTGCTTTCGAATCATTTGATGTAGTCCAAAGTGGAACCTGTCAAATGGGATTTGGATCTCCTTATTATTGGTCTGGGAAATCACCTGCAATTACATTTTTATCTGGTATACCATTTGGATTAAACCATCAAGAAATGAGTGCTTGGTTTTACCATGGTAATGGGATGGAATTGGCAAATGAAATTTACAACGAATTTAATTTAAAGTTTTTCCCTGCAGGAAATACTGGAAACCAAATGGGTGGGTGGTTTAATAAAAAGATTAAAACAGTTTCAGATTTTAAGGGTTTAAAATTTAGGATGCCTGGTTTGGGTGGCGAGGTGTTGAAGAGTTACGGTACAAATGTAGTTTTGCTTCCTGGACCTGACGTGGTTCCAGCAATTACTTCTGGAACAATTGATGGAACTGAATGGATTGGACCAGCTGCTGACCTAGGTAAGGGTTTACATGAAGTATGTAAGTATTATTACTATCCAGGCTGGCACGAGCCAGGAACATGTCTTGAAGCGTTTATTAATAACGATGCGTGGAATATGCTTGATAATGATCTCAAAAGATTGGTTGAAATAGCATGTATGAAATCAAATTCAAATATTGCAAGTGAGTTTTATGCAAGAAATTGTTATGCTATGAAAAAGCTAAGAGACGAATTCAATGTAAATTTTGTCAGATATGAAAACAAAACACTTCAACTCCTTCGTAGAAAATCAGATGAAGTGATTTCAGATATAGCTAACAGAAATAACTCTTCAAAGAAAATATTAAATAATATTCTTGAATTCAGAAAAATTGCTATGTTTTGGTCTCATTATTCTGAAAAAGATTTTCTTGAGGCAAGAAAATAGTAACTAAGATATAATGCTTGGTAAATAAGTTACAATTATAGGAAATTTATAAATTAAAAAGAGTAAAATTAGCTGCAAAATTATAAAAGGTATTACACCAATATAAATATCTTTTGTCCCAATTTCTTTAGGAGCTATTCCTCTAAAATAAAAAAGAGCAAATCCAAATGGGGGTGTAAGAAAACTAGTTTGCAAATTTATAGCAATTAAAATTCCCAACCAGATTGGATCAAAACCCATTGAAATTAGTGATGGACCAACGATTGGTACTATAACAAAAATAATTTGAAGAAAATCAAGAAAAAAACCTAATACAAATATCGTTAACATTACTATCAAAAGTGAATAAGCTGGTCCACCAGGAATCGAGCTTAGAAATTCTTCAACCATTATATCACCTCCATAACCTCTTAATACAAGTGAAAATACAGAAGCTCCAATTAAAATAAAAAAAACCATCGATGTAATCCTGACACTATTATCAGCTACTTCAAATAATATTTTTGAGTCAAGTCTTTTTGATAATAAAGCAATTAAAGTTGAACCAACGGCCCCTAGTGCGGCTGATTCCGTTGGTGTTGCAATGCCTAATAATATTGAGCCCAAAACAATAAAAATTAAAATTAATGGATAAGAAATACTTTTTAAAGAATTCAAATAATTTACTTTTTGATTTGTTTTTTTGGGTGCATTTATTTCATTTGGATTAAGTATTCCAAAGATAAAGATCCAAAAAGCATAAAAAATAACTAGCAAAAGCCCTGGAATTAGTGCTCCAGCAAAAAGATCAATACTGCTAACCGGATTAGGAGCTAAGTCTCCATTTATTTGAGCTGCTGTCTCATTAGCTCCTTGAAGAATATCTGCTAATAATACTAAAACTATTGATGGAGGTATTATTTGCCCTAAAGTGCCACTTGCACAAATAATACCCGACGATATTGTTTTTGAATAATTCCATTTTAACATTAAGGGAAGTGATAATATCCCCATTGTTACAACGGTCGCACCTACTATTCCAGTTGAAGCAGCCATTAACATTCCAACAAAAAGAACTGAGTAAGCTAATCCACCTTTTATATTTCCCCATAACTTACCAAGATTTTCTAGCAAAGTGTTTGCTATTCCAGACTTATCTAACATGTTTCCCATAAAAATAAAAAGTGGTACAGCTATAAGTGTCTCATTGGTTAAAATAGTAAAGATTCTATTTGGTAAAACTCCCAAAAGGACAAGTGGAAATAAATCAAATAAATTTCCAATAACAGCAAATATTATTGCACTACCTGCTAATGTGGGACCAACAGGATAACCAAGCAGTAACAGTATAGCTGAAAAAACAAATAAGGAGATGGCAAAAAATTCATGAGTAATTATTTCCATTTGGTTCTCTTTGTATTAAAGAATTTGATGTACAATTGTAAAACACACTCTAGCAAGAGTAGTATACCCATTAAAAAAATAATAAACTTAAGGATATATATAGCAGGTAATCCACCAGTCTCTTTTGACGATTCATTCTGTAAAAAAGATCTTAAAAAATAAGAATAACCTTTAGAACATATAAAAATTGAAAGAGGTATTGTAAAAAAAACTGTGCCAAAAGTATTTATAAAATCTTTTAATCTTTGAGACATTATTTTGTAAAAAAGATCAATTCTTACATGACCGTTTTTGTGCGAAGTGTAAGCAATTCCCATAAGTATCACTGAGGCATGAATCCATATATATAAATCTTGTAACCAAGTGAATCCTATTGAAAATAAATACCTCATTATAACTGACATTGAAACTAATATAATTAAAATTAAAGATAAAATTATGCTAATTTTGCCGCTAGATATTAATAACTGTTCAATAATTTTTATTAATTTTTCTTTTTGTTTCATTATTTTTTTTAAATTGTAATTGATTTATTTAATAATTTATCCTAGAAAACATATCAGTAAAAAATTATTTGGCAAAAATTTAATGAAAGTTTTAAAATCAATTAAGTCTGCAAAGCTACGTCATCGAGATTGTCGTGTAGTTAAACGTAAAGGTAGGATTTTTGTTATTAATAAAACTGATCCGAGGTTTAAAGCCAGGCAAGGTTAACTTATTTTTGCAATTCGAAGATTATTAGTGGAACCAGTTACTCCTATAGGAGCTCCAGCGGTAATAACCACACAATCACCTCTTCTAACTATCTTTTCTTTTTTAGCAAGTTCACAGGCATTGTCTATCATACCAGAGAAACTTTTTGGCTCATTTGCATGTATGCTGTGAACACCCCAAATTAATGATAATTGTCTTGCAGTAAGTCTCTCAGGAGATAAACCAATTATTGGGACTGATGGTCTTTCTCTTGCAGCTCTGATGGCTGTTTTTCCAGAGCGAGTATAAGTAAAAATAGCTTTAGCAAGAACTGTATTAACAACTTGCGATGCTGCAGCACTTATCGCATCAGATGTAGTTTCTTCTAGTTTTACTTTTTTACTATTTATAAAAAATCTGTAGGAGGAATCAGACTCTACACCTCTTATTATTCTATCCATAATTTTGACTGATTCAAATGGATATTTTCCAGCAGCTGTTTCAGCAGATAACATAAGTGCGTCAGCTGAATCAAAAACAGCTGTAGCCACGTCTGATGCCTCTGCTCTAGTTGGAGAGGGTGAATTTATCATTGAATCTAGCATTTGAGTGGCAACTACAACAGGTTTCCCTAAGTCCCTACATTTTTGTACCAATCTTTTTTGAATTATCGGAACCTCCTCTGGAGGCATTTCTACACCAAGATCGCCTCTAGCAACCATTGCAGCATCAGAATAATTAAGTATTTCTTCCATTTTCTCTATAGCTAAAGGTTTTTCAAATTTTGTCATTATTGCTGTACTTTTTTTTACAATCTTTCTTAATTTAAGTATGTCTGTTGGTCTTTGAACAAATGATAAAGCAATATAATCTAGACTTAAGTCAACACATAAATCTAAATCAAGAAAATCTTTTTTTGTCAAAGGGGATGTTTTAATTAATATATTTGGAATGTTTACACCTTTATGATTTGAAATCTTTCCTCCAATAGTAACTTCAGCTTGAATTTTATCAGAATGCACACTAAAAACCTTAAGCTGAATTTTTCCGTCATCAATTAGAATTGTACTATTCTTTTTCAGGGATTTAAATATTTCAGGGTGAGGTAAACAAACTCTATTTTCATCTCCATCCGATGGGTTAAGGTCTAATATAAATTTGTCTCCACTTTTAAGAGAAATTTGTTTTTTATGAAAATTACCAATTCTAAATTTTGGTCCTTGTAAATCACCAAGTATTGCAATTGGTCTATTAAGTCTTTTTTCATATTGTCTAATTTGATAAACTAATTTTCTTTTTTCACTGTGACTTCCATGACTAAAGTTAAGTCTAAATATATCCACTCCTGAACGATATAAATTGTCTATACTTGAAGGAGAAGAAGTTGCAGGTCCTAACGTCGCAATTATTTTTGTATTTCTCTGTCTTAACATGAACTTTAGTTTATATTAAATTTGATTTTTATAAACATTAATAATGATTTTAACTAATAATAAATATTTTAGCTCATTTGATTTTTCCAAGAAAAAAAAATTATTTCCATTCCTATTTATTTGTGATCATGCCACAAATATTATTCCATCAAAATTAAACAATCTAGGTTTAAATAAAAAACAACTCCTTTCTCACATTGGATGGGATATTGGTGCAAAAAATATGACTTTAAAACTTGCTAAAATTTTTAAATGTCCGTGTTTTTTTAGTAACTTTTCAAGATTACTAATTGATCCTAATAGATCAAGATTTAGTCCCGATCTTATGGTCGATACTCAGGATGGAAACATCATTACTGGTAATCAAAATGTTACAATTGATGGTTTTAAAGAAAGGTATAAGTATTATATAGAATATCATAAAAATTTGAGAAGATTTATAAGATGTCTTTTAAAAAGAAATCAAAAACTGATTTTAATTTCTATCCACAGTTTTAATCAAAAATGTTTCAAAGAGAATAGATTTATAGAAATTGGTCTTCTTTATAACTTTCATAATCTTAATTTGGCTCTAAAAATTTTAAAAAAGTTAGAAAAATTTCAGGTAAATTTGGGAAATAATTATCCTTATTCTGGTTTTTTTTATAACTATACTTTAGATAAACATTGCAATAATAATAAAATTCAAAATATTTCGATTGAAATTAGAAATGATCTTATTGTCAATAAAAAAGGCATTGATAAATGGTCAAAAATACTTAAGATGTCTTTAAGTAATTATGATTGAAGAAAAAAAAAAAAGAGTTGAAATAGAGGCTGCTACTTTTAGAAGACTTGTAAATCATTTAAAAAACAGAACAGATCTTCAAAATATTGATTTAATGAATTTAGCAGGCTTTTGCCGAAATTGTCTTTCAAAATGGTATAAAGAAGAAGCAAATCTAGAAAATTTAAATTTGGAATATGAGGAAATTAGAACTCATATCTACGGAATGCCATATGAACAATGGAAAGCTAAATTTCAAAAGCCTCTTAAAAAATGAATTTCTTGGTTACAGGAGTAGCAGGTTTTATTGGTTTTCATTTGGTTAATGCATTAGCAAAAAAAAAAAATAAAATTATTGGAGTAGATAATCTAAACACCTACTATGACGTTACATTAAAAAAAAATAGAATAAATAAATTAAAAGAATTTAAAAATTTTAGTTTCTTAAAATCTGATATTCAGGATAAAAATCTATTATTGAAGTTGAAAAGACAAAGAATTGACTGTCTGATAAATTTAGCCGCCCAAGCGGGTGTTAGGCATTCTTTTAAAGACCCATATTCTTACATTAATTCTAATATCCTTGGTCATCTAAATATAATGGAGATTGTAAAAAATAAAAAAATAAAAAAATTTATTTATGCTAGTTCTTCTTCGGTTTATGGTGGAAATAAAAAAACTCCTTTCTCGGTTTCAGATAGAGTTGATGAACCATTATCTCTTTATGCAGCATCTAAGAAATCTTGTGAACTTATAACTGAGTGCTATTCAAAACTTTTTAAGATTAATTGCATTGGGTTAAGATTTTTTACTGTTTATGGGCCTTGGGGAAGGCCAGATATGGCAACTTACATATTTACAAAAAATATTTTAGAAAAAAAAACCATTAATATATTTAACAATGGTAAAATGAGAAGAGATTTTACATACATAGATGATATTATCTCAGGAATTGAAGGAGCAATAAAGCTAGAAAATGATCATTCCTTTCATAATGTTTACAACCTAGGCAACAGTCATTCAGAGAATTTGATGGACTTCGTACGGTTAATAGAGAAAGAGCTACAAATTAAAGCCAAAATTAAATTTTTACCATTGCAAAAAGGTGATGTTATTAGCACTTTTGCAGACATAAAAAAAAGTAGAAGAGATTTAAAATTTAAACCCAAAATTAAAATTAAGCAGGGAATACCTCTTTTTATTAAATGGTATAAAAGTTATCACAAACTGGGGTAGAGTTTATCTATTTCTTTTTTAAATTTTTTAAAAAGCTTTTCCTTCCTAACTTTATACGTGCCTGTAATTAAACCATTATCCACAGTTAGTAATTCATGACTTACAATAAAACTTCGTATACGTTCAATGGAGCTAATTTTACTATTAACTTCATTGACAATTTTTCTTACAGTCTTATGTCCAATTTTTTTTTCAGTAAAGAAAATTGCAATTAGATATGGTTTTGAGTCTCCATAAACTATACAATTTGTAATTTCTGAATAAACTGAAAATAGATTCTCAATTTTTTGCGGTGAAATATTTTCACCACCGGAAGTAACAATTAATTCTTTTTTTCTTCCTGTTATAATTAATCTGCCCTCTATATCAAACTTTCCTAAATCTCCGGTGTATAACCAATTTTTAATCAAAGTTTTTTTCGTTAATGAATCTAAACCCCAATAACCTCTCATTAAATTAGGGCCAGTCACAAGTATTTCATGTGTTTTATTAATCTTTACTTTTACATCTTTCACTGGAAATCCAACAGACTCGGGATTATTGTTTTTTAAACTATTACAACTGATTAATGGTCCAGATTCTGTTTGGCCGTAACCTTGAATTATATGCAAATCAAATTTTAAAAAAAAGTTACTTATAAAAGAATCTAATGCTGCGCCACCTGATATGAATACTTTAATATTACCACCAAAAATTTTTTTGATTTTAAATTTCAGAAAATTCAGAATAATTTTAAAAATTAGTGATTGTAAAAAATTTCCTTGATTACTATTATTAACACTAGTTAGAAGTTTTTTACTAAATTCTTCATTAAAATGTTTTATGTTGGAGAAAACCTTCTTATATAAATTTTGATAAAACCTGGGTACTCCATTTACGATAGTAGGCTTGACCTCTTTAAAATCGGACATAATATTTTCAATTTTTTTTACAAAAAAAACTTTTGCACCTATACTTATCGGAAAATATATTCCAGCCATTCTCTCGTATGAATGAGATAAAGGAAGGAATGAGAGAAAGACCTCATTCTTAAATCCTAAATCTTTAAGTCTATCAAATGCTGCTTCGCAATTATGTAAAACTGCTTTATGAGGGAGCATGACACCCTTTGGATTATTGTAAGTTCCTGATGTATAAATTATGCATGACAAATCATCCTTACTTACAGAGGGCAAACATAATTTTAAGGGAGTTTGAGAATATATCTCTTTTAAACTTAAATTGTCTTCAAATGGATTGATAAAAATAATTTTTTTTTTAAGATTCTTTAGAATATTTTCATTTTTTTTAAATAATTCTGAATTCTCAATAAATATTAGTTTTGGTGTGCAATCCGTAATTATAAACTTGTTATCTGAATTATTGTTTGTTGTGAATGCTGGTACTGTTACTCCACCAACTGATTGAATAGCTAAATCAATTGCCACCCAATCAACACAACTATTACTTAAGAGAAAAACTCTATCCCCTTTTTTAATCTTTCTTTGTAAAAGAAACTTTTGAATCAATGAGATCTTTAAGTTGATATTTTTAAATGAAAATCCTTGCCATTCTTGACCAATTTTCTGAAAAAAAATTTTTTTTTCAGGATTTTCATCATTTTGATAAGAGAATAATTGATAAAGATTGTTGATATCATTATATTTCATTATATTAACCTGAGAGTTAAATGATATTATATGAAAAAAATTAAAAAACTTCCAGTATGGGATTTAACAGATTTTTATGAATTCCCTGAATCTGAATCTTTAAAAAGAGACATTGATAAAATCGAAATTAGAACAAAACGGTTTTATAAAAACTTTAAAGGAAAACTTAGAAAATTATCAAACACTGAATTACTCAACAGTCTTAAGGAATTTGAATCAATTGAAGAGTTAATTAATTCAATAAGAAGTTATATTTATTTGGTTTACTGCACAAATCAACTAGATGATAAAATTGTAGCTTTCTATCAAAAGATCAAAGAAGAATTATCAACAGTAGAGAGTAATTTAGTTTTTTATACGTTAGAATTAAACAAGTTAAACGAAAAATCAATAAGAATTTTTTACAACACAAAATACAACTCTTGGATTAAAAATCTTAGAAAATTTAAAAAGTTTCAACAAAATGAAAAAATTGAGAAAATTTTACTTGATAAAAATATTACTAGTTCGAATGCCTGGATTAGGCTTTTTGATCAAACCATGGCAGGAATGAAATTTCACTTTAAAAATAAGGAGATAAGTGAGAGTGAAATTATCAATCATTTATCTTCCAAAGATGGAAAGACAAGGAAAGAGGCTGCAATTTCATTTGGTGAAGGTTTAAAAAAAAATATTAACTTATTTTCCATAATTACAAATACACTATCAAAAGATTTGGAGATTGATAGGAGTTTACGTGGGTTTAAGTTTAGTGAATCATTTCGACATTTAGATAATCAGGTTGAAAAAAAGGACATTGACTGTTTAACAAATACTGTCGTTGATAACTACAAAAGACTCTCTCATAGATACTATAAAATTAAATCTAAAGCATTTGGTGTAAAAAAGTTGAATTACTGGGATAGGAATGCCCCATATCCCGATCAAAAAGATATAAGAATATCGTGGAATGAAGCCCAAGAAATTGTTGTTAGTGCATATAAAAATTTTGATAAAAGAATATCTGATATAGTTGAAATTTTTTTTAAAAAAAATTGGATTC
>MDSZ01051882.1_pt1 | contig 20337 bp, 14 predicted proteins | sample 811201 | NCBI WGS metagenome assembly MDSZ01 (sample SAMN05326647, study PRJNA326480) | marine metagenome | isolation source: seawater | place: Indian Ocean: North | collected 2010 | reverse complement strand
TGGCTTCTAGGTGATAAATCAATTGTATTTGAAAAAAAACAAATGAGAATATATCCCCAACAAGATCTTTTAAGTCATGTTCTAGGGCAAATAGATGACAATAATAATGGCATTTCTGGCTTAGAAAAATTTTTTGATAAAAGATTAAAAAGTAAAAAAAATATTAATTCATCGCTAAAATTAACTATAGATTCAAATTTGCAATATATAATAAAAAAAGAACTAAAAAATGCAAAAAATAATTTTAAACAAGTTGGAAGCGCTGCTCTTCTTATGAATGTAAACAATGGAGAAATACTTTCAATGGTATCATTGCCAGACTACGATTTAAATAAAAGGCAATCAATAACTGAAGATGCCTACACAAATAAAATTACCAAAGGTGTATATGAGCTAGGATCAGTTTTTAAAACTTTTACTTTAGCCGCGGGACTAGAAAATAAAGTAATTAAAAAAGACACAATTTTTAAAAATCTTGAAGACAAAATATATTGTGCAGGAAGAAAAATTACTGAGCATGATAAATTACCAAAGAATTTGAGTGCTGAGCAAATTTTAATCAGATCTTCAAATATTGGATCAATAAGAATTGCCCAAAGGGTTGGCATTGAAAATTATAGAAATTTTTTAAATTCATTGGATCTTTTTAAAAAAATTAAATTTGATTTAGAAGAAATAGGAACACCATTATCTTTTAGATGGGGAAAATGTAAGTTAGCAACAGCCTCTTTTGGTCATGGGATTACAACAACACCTATTCAATTAGCAAATGCTTATGCAGTTATAAGTAATGGTGGTTTTAAAACTAAACCTACAATTTTATATGAAGATACTAATTTATATAACGAAAAGAAAAAAAAACAAATTATTTCAGCAAAAACCAGTTTAACAATAAACTCAATCTTGAGAAAAGTAGTAGCAAATGAAGAAGGCACGGCAAATTTTGCAAATATAGAAGGTTATGAAGTTGGAGGCAAAACGGGAACAGCTCTAAAGTCATCTAATGGAGTTTATTCTGATAAAAAAATAAATACTTTTGTTTCTGTTTTTCCCGCAAGTAAACCAAAGTATGTACTTTTAGTAATATTAGATGAGCCAAAGCCAGCACCAAACTATGTGTATGAGTTTCCAAACGGCTACAAACATAAGGGAGAAATGAGAAATACTTCAGGGTGGAATACAGTAGTAGTGGCTGGCAAAATTATAAAAAAAATTGGTCCTATTTTAGCCATAAATAACTTACAAGCTTCAAAATAATTTTACATGTATTTGGGAAGCCTTCTAAAATCTATTGATAAAAAGTACAAAAAAATATCCATAAGAGGAATTTGCTTTAATAGCAAAAAAGTTAAAAAAAGAGATGTTTTTTTTGCTATTAAAGGAAATAAAAAAATAGGTAGCAAATTTATTAATGAAGCAATTTACAAAGGTGCATCAGCTATTATTGTAAGCAATAGAGACAAAAAAAAATCTTCAAAAATTGATATTGTAAAAGTATCGAATGTTCGAAAAAGTTTGTCAGAGGCGTGTTCAAACTTTTATAACAAAAAACCAAAATTTATAGTTGCTGTAACCGGCACAAATGGAAAATCATCGGTGGCAGATTTTTTTTACCAAATACTAAGTTTAAATAATTTACCAGTCGCCTCAATAGGAACACTAGGGATTCTTTCAAAGAAATATAAAAAAAAAACAAATCTTACTACTCTAGATCCTTTAGCATTGCATAAAAATCTTGAAATTTTAAAAAAAAAAAATATTAACAATGTTATTTTAGAAGCTTCAAGTCATGGTTTAGATCAAAATAGAATAGATAATATAAATATAAAAGTAGGGATATTTACAAATTTAAGTCATGATCATTTGGATTATCATAAAAATGTTAGATCCTACTTTAATTCAAAAATGTATTTATTTAAAAAATTATTAAAAAAGAATTCTTTTTTAATAACTGATGAAGATAATAAAGAATTTAAAAAAATAAAAAAGATTATTAACAATAGAAAATTAAATAAAACTACTATTGGAACAAAGTCAGGAGATTTAAGATTATTAAAACATTTTTATAAAGGCAATAAGCAAATTATAAAAATTTTATATAAATCAAAAAAATATTTTATAGAAGTTCCGCTTATAGGATTTTTTCAGGTAAAAAATTTGCTTATGGCAATTGTAGCTGCATTGAAATATGGTTTAAGTATTAATAAGATTTTTAGTCAAATAAAATATATCAAACCTGTTCCTGGAAGATTAGAATTTGTTACCAAATTAGAAAATAATTCTAATATTATTGTTGATTTTGCTCATACTCCCGAAGCTCTTGAAAAAAGCTTAATTGCTTTAAAAAAACAATTTAACAAAAATATATTAATTGTTTTTGGATGTGGAGGGGAGAGAGATAAAGAAAAAAGATTAAAGATGGGTAAAATTGCGAATAAATATTGCAGAAAAATTTTTATAACTGATGACAATCCAAGAAACGAAAACCCTAGAAAAATAAGAAAGGAAATTATAAAAGGATGTAAAAAAAATGCAAAAAATGTTGGAGATAGACGAAAGGCAATACATGAGGGTATTAAAGAATTAAAACCTAACGAATTACTACTTGTTGCCGGCAAAGGTCACGAAACAACACAAGATTATGGAAAAAAAGTTATAAATTTTTCAGATAAAGAAGTAATAAAAAGTATAATTAAGAAAGGAAATTGGCCAACATCAAAAAATATTAATAAAAAACATATAAATGATCTTGCTAGTTTGAACTATAATAAAGTTTCTATAAATTCGAAAACCATTAAAAAAAACGATATATTTTTTGCAATTAAAGGTAAAAAAATCGATGGTCATCTTTTTACAAAAGATGCATTAAGAAAAGGTGCTATTAAGTTAATCGTAAATAAAAAAATAAAGGGAATCCCATCTAAAAAAACTTTAAAAGTAAAAAATACCCTTTCGTGTTTGAATGATTTATCTAAACAAATAAGAAGTAACTCAAATGCCAAAATTATTGGAATCACAGGAAGCGCTGGAAAAACTACATTAAAAAATTTATTAAGTTTCGCGCTAAAAAATTATGGCAAAACTCATTATTCTCCTCTTTCATATAATAATAGATTTGGCGTTCCAATTAGTGTTTCAAACTTAAAAAGTGATACAGAATTTGGTGTATTTGAACTCGGCATGGATAAAAAAGGAGAAATAAATAATTTATCAAAAATAGTTAGACCTGAGATTGGAGTAATTACTAATATTTCAGGTGCACATTTTAAAAATTTTAGAACATTGAAGGATATAGCAAAAGCCAAATCAGAAATAATAGATAATATTGTAGATGGGGGAAGTGTTGTATTAAATAGGGATAATAATTTTTATAATTTCCTATCAAAAAAAGCAAAAAAAAAAGGAATAAAAATTTTTTCTTTTAGTTTAAAAAAAAATGCAAGTGTCAGATTTTTAAAATATAAAAAGATTTCTAATTTTTATAGAATAAAATTAAAAATAAATAACAAACTTTTTTATTTTGACTCAAAATATTTGAGTAATAGTTTCTTATACAATTTGATGGCTTGTATTTCTGTAGCAAACATTTTAAATCTAAATTTAAAAAAAATGAAACGAGTTTTTATTAAGTTTGATACACCAGATGGAAGAGGTGATATTCATTCAATAAAAAAATTCAATAAAAAATTTATATTAATAGATGAAAGTTATAATGCTAACCCATTATCTATGGAATCAGCAATTAATAATCTAAATAAATTTAGTAGAAAAAAAATAAAAAGAAAAATAGTTATTTTGGGTGATATGCTAGAATTAGGAAAAAAAGGTAAGGCATTTCATATAAATTTATCTAAAGTAATCAACATTAGCGATATTGATAAAGTTTATGTTTATGGAAAATTGATGAAAAATACTTTTATTAATTTATCTAATAAAAAAAAGGGCAAAATGTTTGAAAATCTTAAGACAGCATATAGAAATTTAAATAATATTATACACAATAAAGACTTACTTATGATAAAAGGATCAAATGCAACTGGGTTAAATACTTTTGCAAAAAACATAAAAAGGAGTAGTTCAAGTGCTATATAGTTTATTAACTTCTTTGGTAGAAGAATTTTCAATATTGAATGTTTTTCGTTATTTAACTTTCAGAACTGGACTTTCAGTTATGTCTTCGATGCTAATTGTATTTTTAATTGGAGCTCCTTTTATAAAATTTATTGAATCACATAAAATTACCGGCCCCATAAGAGAGGATGGCCCAATTGATCATATTGTTAAAAAAGTGGGTACTCCAACAATGGGTGGAGTTCTAATATTGATAGGTATTTTGTTTGGCACTTTGCTCTGGGCTGATTTAAAAAATTCTTATATTTGGGTTTTGCTTATTGTAGCTACAAGTTTTGGATTATTAGGTGCAATTGATGATTATTTAAAAATAAAACACAACAATTCTAGAGGTATACCGTCCAGTATGAAAATAATTGCTCAAATTATTCTTTCTCTTATTGCTGTGCTTTTGTTAATAAAATTTGGAGATTCTAATCATTTAAAAAATCTTTATTTCCCTTTTTTTAAAAATTTAATTCTTCATTTGGGTTTATTTTTTATACCTTTTGCAATTTTTGTAATTGTTGGATCTTCTAATGCTGTTAATTTAACTGATGGTTTAGATGGTTTAGCAACAGTTCCCGTTATGTTAGTTGCTTTATCATTTACTTTAATTTGTTATGTCGTTGGTAATACGGTTTTTTCTGAATATTTGCAAATACCCTATATTGCCGATGTTGGCGAAGCTTCTATTTTTTGTGGATCAATAGTTGGGTCTTGTTTAGGCTTTTTATGGTATAACGCGCCACCAGCAAAAATTTTTATGGGTGATACCGGATCTCTATCACTAGGAGGATCATTAGGGGCAATAAGCATAATTTCAAAACATGAAATAGTATTGGGTATTGTAGGAGGTTTGTTTGTTTTAGAAACGGCTTCGGTAATAATCCAAGTTTTATCATTTAAACTTACCGGAAAAAGAGTTTTTAAAATGGCTCCACTTCATCACCATTTCGAGAAAAAGGGATGGGCAGAATCTACTGTAGTAATTAGATTTTGGATTATATCTATCATTCTTGCACTCATAGGTTTAGCTACACTTAAATTGAGATAGTGAATGAATTTAATAAAAAAATATCAAGGTAAAAAAATTGCAATATACGGCTTAGGAAAAACAGGAATTTCAGCAGCAAAAACTCTTAAAAAAATTAATGCAGAAATTTCATGCTGGGATGATAATGCAAAAATAAGAAAAAAAGTAAAAGATTTAAATTTTCCTTTAAATAAATTTTGGGAGGATAATAATTTTATTGATTATATAGTTATAAGTCCCGGAATAGATATTAGCAAATGTAAGATAAAGAATTTTTTAAAAAAAAATGTAAAAAAAATAATAACAGATCTAGACATTTTTTTCGATATAAACAAAAATTCTTCAATCATATCGATTACCGGAACTAATGGGAAATCAACAACTTGTAAATTAATAGAAAAAATTTTTAAAACAGCAGGATACAATGCCGTGTCCGTTGGAAATATCGGAAATCCGATATTAAATTTAAAAAAAAATAAAAAAAAAAAATTCATAATCTTAGAAGTCTCATCATACCAGTTGCAATATTCAAAAGTATTTAGATCTAAACATGCAGCTATATTAAATATTTCACCTGATCATCTTGAAAGGCACAAAAGCATGACTAATTATATGAAAATCAAAACCAAATTATTTTATGGTCAAAGAGAAGATGATTATTCATATATAAATTCAAACTGCACTTATTATAAAAATATAAAAAATATTTTTAAAAGGAGAAAATTAAAATCAAAGTTAATTTATATAAATGATGATAGTTGTAAATTTTTATTAAAAAATATAAAAAACACCTATTTTAAAAGCAAGGGTAATATAGAAAATTTAGCATTTTCATACAAAATAGCCAAAAATTTTAAAATAAAAGACCAGACAATTTTGAAAGCATTAAACAATTTTAAAGGTCTCCCTCATCGTCAAGAAATAATATTTTCTAGCAATAAATTTATATGTGTGAACGATTCAAAAGCTACAAGTTTTATCTCATCATTACAATCTTTAATAAATTTTAAGAAAATTTATTGGATCCTTGGCGGACTTCCTAAAAAACAAGATAGATTTGATTTAAAAAATGTGTCTAAAAAAGTAGTAAAGGCTTATATTGTAGGAAAAAAAATTAATTTTTTTATACAAAAAATTAAAAAAGATTTATCATATAAAAAATCTCACAATATCAAAAATGCTATTAATGATATTTTAATTGATATTAAGAAAAATAAAGATTCAAAATTTACAATTTTACTTAGTCCTGCGGCAGCATCTTATGACCAATTTAGAAATTTTGAAGAAAGAGGAAATTATTTTAAGGGAATTATTATTTCTAAATTAAAAAAATTAAATGTTTAATTTTAGTAGAGAAAATACAAGTAATTTAGCAAAATGGTGGAGAAACGTTGATAAACAAATTTTGTTATCTATTGTTTTACTTTTTTTGCTGGGGTTATTTTTTTCATTTTCGTCAACATCTTCTCTTGTAGGTGAAAAATTAAATAAAGAAACCTATTATTTATTTCTTAAACATCTTGTTTTCGTTTTGGTATCGCTTTTTTTATTAATTTTTATTTCAATCCAAGAAAATAAAAAAATAATAAAACTATTGACTCCTTTATTTATTATATCAATATTTTTTCTCTTACTAGTTCCTTTGCTTGGAGTTGAGGTAAAGGGTTCAAAAAGATGGATTCAATTTTTATTTTTTCCAAGATTTCAACCTATCGAATTAGTAAAGCCTATGTTTATACTTTTTGTGGCAAAAACTATCATGCTTAACGATGGGATGAAAATTCATAACAGATATGTAATTTCATTTTTTAGCCTATTTATAATAATACTTTTATTAGTTAACCAGCCCGATCTTGGACAAAGTTTATTATTAATATTGTCATGGTTAGCAATGATATTTGTTTCAGGTTTTAATATGTTTATATTAATAATTTTAGGATTAATTTCTATAACTGTCTTTATAGGTTTAATTTATTTTTTGCCTTCTAAATTTGGTTATATTTTTTCTAGATTACAATCATTTTTTAATCCAAACTATGGAGATAATTTTCAATCACAAAAAGCTTTAGATGCCATTAAACAGGGAGGCTTGACCGGCCAAGGAATGGGGGAAGGAATATTAAAAGATAAAGTTCCTGAAGCACACACGGATTATATAGTAGCGGTTATATCAGAAGAATTTGGGGCGTTATTTGTGTTATTTATAATAATTGTTTTTTTATACATCAGTTACAGAGTTTTAAAAAAAACTTTTATTATAAATAATGAATTTCTAAAATTAACTTTAATAGGATTATTAACATTGCTTATAACACAAACTTTTATTCATATTGGAGTTAATGCAAGATTATTTCCAACTACAGGAATGACGTTACCATTTTTAAGTTATGGAGGTTCATCTCTTATAGGAAGCGCAATTATTTCGGGAATTATTTTAAACTTTACTAGAAAAGATGTTCTAAGAGATTCAAACAATGGCTAAAAAAATTATTTTTGCTTCAGGCGGTACTGGCGGTCATATATTTCCAGCAATTAATTTAATGAAACATTTTTCTGAAAAAGGTTACGATATTACTTTAGTAACAGATCCTAAAGGCAACAATTTTATTTCTGATTATTCAAAATTTAAATCTTATATTATTTCAACAGATACCCCAACGAATAAAAATTTTATAAGAAAAATATTTTCATTATTTTTAATTTTATATTCAATAATTAAATCATTTTTTATTTTAAAAAAAGAAAAACCTAATTTAATCATTGGATTTGGTGGATATGTTTCATTTCCAATTTCATTTGCATCAAGGTTTTTTAATTACCCATTATTAGTTTATGAACCTAACTTAATATTAGGCAGGACAAATAAGTATTTATTATCAAAGATAAAAAAATTACTAGTTGCATTTGATGAGCCTATTAATGTCCCTAAAAAGTATAGAAATTTGGTTCATAAGGTAGGACCAATTTTGAAAAAAAATTTTATAAATTGCTCTACTGAAAAAATAAAAAATAATAATAATTTTTCAATTTTAATTTTAGGAGGTAGTCAAGGTGCGGAAAATTTAGGAAAAATTATTCCTCCAGTTATTAAGACAATTAAAGACAAAGGTTTTGATATTGAGATTAATCAGCAATGCTTAAAACATCAAAAAAGTTATTTATCTGACTTTTACAAAAAAAATAATATAAAAAGTAATATTTTTGAATTTGAAAAAAATATATTAGACTTACTTTTAGCTACAGATTTAACCATTTCTAGATCTGGTGCATCGACGGTAGGTGAGCTTATTTATACACGCACCCCATTTATTGCTATACCATATCCGTATTCTACGGACAATCATCAATATTTAAACGCTAAATATTTTAGCGAAAAAAAATATTGTTGGTTAATTGAAGAGTCTAGTTTAGATAATGAGATTTTAATAAATTTAATACATGAAATTCTTATTGATAAAAGTAAATTAAAAAGTATGAAAAATAATATCGACGAAAGTTATAGAAGTAACGCTTATGAAGAAATAGAAAATATAGTGAAAGGTATTTTTAAAAGTGAAAATTAATATAGCTAGTAACGAAATAATTCATTTTATTGGAGTGGGAGGAATAGGAATGAGTGGTTTAGCTCAAATAATGAAAAATATGGGTTTTACTGTTCAAGGAAGCGATTCAAGTGCAAGCAAAAATACAGACAGATTAGTTAAGTCAGGAATTAAAGTTAGCATAGGTCATGATAACAAAAATATTAAAAAGGCAACCATGATAGTAATTTCTTCTGCTATTAAAAAAAATAATAAAGAAATAATAGCTGCAAAAAATAAAAAAATACCAATTTTTACAAGAGGTGAAATGTTGGCAAATATTGTTGCTTTAAAAAAAATATAGTTGTAGGAGGTTCTCATGGAAAAACAACTACTACATCACTAATTGCGAATGTCTTGGTAGAATCTGGATTAGATCCTACAGTTATAAACGGAGGAATAATAAACTCTCTTAAAAATACAGCGCAACTAGGCAAGGGAGATTGGGCTGTAATTGAGTCTGATGAATCAGACGGCAGTTTTTTAAAACTACCAGTTACTTATTCTATTATTACTAATTTAGATAAAGAACATCTAAATCATTATGGAAGTTTTTCAAAACTCAAAGATAGTTTTAAGAGCTTTATTGAGAAAACACCTTCAATTGGAAAATCTATAATCTGCATAGATGACAAAAATTTAAAAAACTTAATAAACAAATGTAAAAAAATAAATTTTTTAACATACGGATTTCAAAAGAAATCAAATTACCAAATAGTAAATGTAAATAAAAAAATAAATCATTCAATTTTTGAGTTAAAAATAAAATTAAAGGGAAAAAAGATAAAAAGTATAAAAAATATTCATGTTAATTTATTAGGTGATCATAATATTAAAAATGCAACAGCAGTAATAGCTCTTGCTATAAATGTTGGAATTAAAATAGATATTATAAAAAAAGCACTAAAAAAGTTTTCAGGAATTCAAAGACGATTCACAAAGGTTTTTTCAATTGGAAAAAGAGAATTTTACGATGATTACGCTCACCACCCCACAGAAATTAAGGCGGTCATAACCAGCGCTAGAGAAGTAAATAGAAACAGGAAAATAATTTGTGTCTTTCAACCTCATCGATATTCGAGATTAAAAATGCTTAAAAGTGATTTTGCATCATCATTTAAATTTAGCGATGAAGTTATATTATGCCCAGTTTATTCAGCGGGTGAAAAATTGAAATATAATTATAATCAAAAAAGCTTTTCTAATTTAATTGCTAAAAAATCAAATACTCAAGTAATAAATATTTATAATAAAAATGAATTAGAAATTTATCTAAAAAGAAATTTATTTAGTAACGAAATGGTTATTTGTATGGGAGCTGGAAGTATATCAAGTTGGATAAGAGAAATAGGAAATAAATTAAAATGAATTTAACAACTCAGGTAGAAAATATAAAAAAAAAAATATCTGGTAAAATTGTTTTTAACGAAAATCTTTCGAAATTATCTTGGTTTAATCTTGGAGGGCCAGCCTCTATCCTATTTAAGCCAAAAAATATAAACGAATTATCTTTTTTTTTAAGAGAAATCAAAGTAGAAAAAAAAATAAAAATATTGGGAGCAGGATCAAACATTCTGATTAGAGATGGTGGTTTTGATGGTATAGTAATTAAATTAGATAAATCATTTTCTCACATATCTCTTTTTAACAAAAATACAATTATAGCCGGAGCCTCAGCATTAGATAAGACAGTTTCAAACTTTGCTTTTGAAAATTCTATTTCAGGGTTAGAATTTCTTTCTTGCATACCTGGGACAATAGGAGGGGCAATTAGAATGAATTCTGGATGCTATGGTGAGGAAATTTCAAAAATTATTACATCTGTACAAGTAATGGATTTGGATGGAAAAATAAAAGTTATTTACTCAAAAGACATTAAATTTGCTTATAGAAATTGTGATTTGGATGAAAATTTAATTTTTATTAGCGCAACCTTAAAAGGTTTAAATGCTGATAAATTAGAAATAAAAAAAAAGACTGAAGGTTTAAAGAATCAAAAGGAAAAAACCCAACCATCAAAAATAAAAACTTGTGGTAGCACTTTTAAGAATCCTCCAAACAAAAAGGCGTGGGAATTGATAAAAAATTCTGGATGTGCTGGTATGAAAATTGGAGACGCATATATTTCAGAAAAACACTGCAATTTTTTTGTTAATAAAGGCAAAGCAAAATCAGAAGATTTAGAAAATTTAATTAATAAAGTTAAAGATAAAGTATTAAAAGAAACAAAAATAAACTTAGAACTTGAGTTACAAATTATTGGAAACAAATTATGAAAAAAACGATCGCAGTATTAATGGGAGGATTATCTGACGAAAGAGAAATAAGTTTTTTATCAGGAAGAGCTTGTTTAAAAATATTAAAAAAACAAAATCTTAAAGTAGAAGAAATAGATGCCAAAGGCTATTTTGTTAATAAACTAAAAAAATTAAAACCAAAAGTAGTATTCAATGCACTTCACGGAAAATATGGCGAAGATGGTTTTGTTCAAAGTATTTTAGAATCGCTAAAAATTCCATATACTCATTCTGGCGTTTTATCTTCAAGCTTAGCAATGGATAAAGAATTATCTAGATTAATTTTTAAAAAAAATAATTTAAAGGTTCCTAAGTATTTTATTTTACAAAAAAATGGAGAAAAAAAAGTTAAAAAAAAGATGAAATCTAAAAAAATTAATTTTCCAATAGTTATAAAACCTATTAACGAGGGATCTAGCTTAGGAGTTTATATTTGTAAAAATATGATAGATTTTTTGAAAAATTACAAAAAGCTTAACAAAAAATACGAAAAAATTATTATTGAAAAATATATTCCGGGGAGAGAGATTCAAGTAGCTGTAATGGGAAAACAAGCTTTGGGTGCAATTGAATTAAAACCAAAAAGATTATTTTATGATTACAAAGCTAAATATTCTAGCAAAGCAAAAACAGAACATATTATGCCAGCAAAGCTTGAAAAAAAAAAATACAAAGAGGTGCTTAATTTAGCAAGAAAGGCTCATAGGATATTAAAATGCAGAGGTGTTACAAGATCAGATTTTAGATTTTTTAATAATAAATTCTATTTATTAGAATTAAATACTCAACCTGGAATGACAAAACTTTCACTCGTTCCTGAAATTGCTAAACATTATGGAATTAGTTTTGAAGATTTAGTTATTTGGATGCTTAAAGATGCAAGTATTAATAGATGAAAAGCGTTTATAAAATAATTTTTTTAGTAATATTATTAATTTTACTTACCACTTATACTCCTAACAATTTAAATTTATTATTTGAAAATAATACAACTTTTTTTAAAATAAAAAAAATTGAAGTAAGAAATACCAATTTAATAAATAAAGATGCAATTATAGAAAAATTAGATAAAGTATATAAAAAAAATATTTTTAAAATTAAAAAAAAAGATATAGAAAATCCCCTTAAGGATATTAATTTTTTAGAAAAAATTCAGGTTAAAAAAAAATATCCAGATACTATATTTATAAAAGTTTTTGAAACATTTCCTATAGCAATAATAACAAAAAAAGAAAAAAGATATTATTTAGATAGTTCTTCAAATTTAATTGTCTATAATAAAGATTTAAATTATCATGAAAAATTACCAAATATTTTTGGGAAAGATGTAGAAAATTATTTTTCTGACTTTTTTAAAAAATTAAAAAATAATAATTTTCCATACAAAAAAGTAAAAAATTATTATTACTATGAAGTGGGAAGATGGGATTTACAACTTTTGGATGATAAAATAATCAAATTTCCTGATAGCAAAATTATCACTACTATTAAAAAATCTATTGATCTATTAAATGATAATGAGTTTAAAAACTATAATGTAATTGATTTAAGGATCCATGATAAGATAATAGTAGAGTAAATGGATTCCGATAATTTGATAGGAGTAATAGAACTTGGTGGAGTAAATATTAGGTGCGTTATTTTTTCAGTAAATTCTGAAAATGTGTCAGAAATATTATCTTCGTCCATTGTCAAATCTGAAGGTATTTATAATAGCAAAATAGTAAATTTTTCCAAAGCAGCTAATTCAATTAGATCATGTATAAGTTCAGCTGAGAAAGAAGCAAAAGTTTTGTTAAAAAAAATTAATGTAATTTTTGAACAAACAGAATTTTTATGCACAAAATTTTCCAAACATAAAAAAATTGATGGAACAAAAATACAAAAAGAAGATATAGAATTTTTACTTAAGGATGCCAAAAAGCAAGTTACTCAAAATGATAATACACAATCTATAATTCATATTTTTAATCATAATTATATAGTTGATGGAAAATCATTTATAGAAGAACCAATAAATATTTACGCTAACTCTTTAAGTCACGAAATGACTTTCGTTACTGCACCCAAAAATAATTTAAAAAATATCAAAGAAGTTTTTATTGATTGTGATATTGAAGTTGAAAGATTTATTTCTTCCACTTTTGCTTTAGGTGCTGAACTGTTAAATGAAGATCAACTCGATTCAGGATCAATATTGATTGATCTCGGTTTCGAAAAAATAAGTTTAGGACTATTTAAAAATTTAGCTTTAGTTCATTCTGTAACATTACCGATAGGTATAAATCATATTGTAAAGGATATTTCCAAGGTTTGTTCTTTAAGCAAAGAAGAGTCTGAGGTTATAAAAAATAAAATTGATTACTCATTTATTAATAACGCAAACATGTTTGATGAAAATAATTATTTAAAAGAAAATTATTTTAAAGATTCTTATCCAAGAAAATTAAGTCAAAGTTTAATTTTAAATATTTTGCAAGCAAGATTAGATGAAATTTTAGAAATGATAAAAAAGCAAGTATTAATATCAGGTTTAAGTTTTGGGAATAACATTTTTATTACTGGAGGAGGTTCACGATTAATAAATATAGAAACATATTTTTCTAACTTTTTAAAATTAAATGTAAAAAAATTAAGTGGAAAAAATGAAGATGATAAGAAAAAAAAAATTTATGAGGCATTTAATTCATGCATAGGAGCTTTTAAAATTATACAAAATGGCTGGGAAACCGAAGCTATACCTCAGAGTTTTAATAAAAGTGATGAAAAAAAAGGTTTTTTTGCCAAAATATTTGGATAATTTTTAAAATATAGCCCTGTATTCTTTAGTAACATAATTTGTATTCCAAGCGTAAATAGCCTTTTGTAAAACTTTAATGTTTATGAATTTGCAAAAAACAATAAAGGAATCTATAGAATTTAAAGGAGTAGGACTTCATAATGGGACTGAAGTAAACATTTGTCTAAAACCCCTTGAAGCAAATTCAGGGATATTATTCAAAAGAACTGACGTGGATCCGGACAAAAGCATAATCGAAGCAAAGTATAATAATGTTCATTCACCAGTACTTTGCACAAAGATAAAAAATTCATATGGCACGTCTGTTTCTACAATTGAACATTTAATGGCAGCTTTCTATTTAGAAGGAATCGATAATGTGTTAGTCGAAATTAATGCTCCAGAAGTACCAATATTAGACGGATCAGCTTTTGATTTTGTGGAAGCCATACGTTCTTTTGGAGTTGAGGAACAAAGCATTCCAAAAAAATTTATTAAAGTTCTTAAAAAAATTGAAATAAAAAATGGAGCTAAATTTATTTCAATAGAACCTTTAGATAAAGATTTAATAATAGATTTTGAAATAGTTTATAATAATCCTCTAATTAGAACACGAAGAAAAAAATTTAAATTAAGCGACGGAAATTTTGCTTCAATATATAATTCAAGAACGTTTTGTTTATATGAAGATATTGATCAAATAAGAAGTTTAGGATTAGCCAAAGGAGGTTCTTTGGAAAACGCAGTAGTGGTTAAAGATAACAAAATATTAAATGATAACGGACTAAGATCTAGAGATGAATTTGTAAGTCATAAAATATTAGACTGTTTAGGTGATTTAATGCTTTCTGGTTACAGGTTTTTTGGACATATAAAAACTTCACAAGGAGGACATCAGCTTACAAACGATTTGCTAATTAAGTTTTTCTCAAACGAGTCAAATTGGGCACTTGAAAGTTCTAACGGAAAAGAAAAAGACAGCAAAGACAGTAGCTATGTAAGACCTGTGGCTGTTAATGTATAATTCTATTTCATACTAAGAAAATTGTAATAATCTAATATTTTGATAAAATATTAAATATTATCTTATCTAAATGTTTAAAAATTTTTTAATTATAATTTTTTCTGCTGTATTTATTATTTCTTGCTCAAAAACTGATAGAGTTGAAATAGATCCATCTAATGAAGAATTAGCAATATCAGTATACGCGGAAGCAGTTGAAGCATTAAAAAGAGGTGACGCTTTTTATGCTGCAAAAAAATTTAAAGAAGTTGAAAGTTTGTTACCACAAACTGAATGGGCAGCAAAAGCTAGTTTGTTAGCAGCCTATTCAGATTATTCTAGAAATGCTTATGCGAAAAGTATTTTCTCATTAGAAAGACATATAAACAATTATCCAGCTGATAAAAATATACCTTACGCACATTTTCTTATAGCGATATGTTATTACGAACAAATATTAGATGAAAAAAAAGATTTAAAACCTCTTCTTGAATCTAAAGAAAAATTTGAATTTATTGTTTCTGAATTTCCAGACACAGATTATGCTACAGACTCAAGATTTAAACTTGATTTAATAGAAGACCAATTGGCCGCAAAAGAAATGTCTATAGCAAGGTATTATATGAAAACAGAAAAATGGATTCCTGCACTTAATAGACTCAAACTAGTTGTAGATAAATACGATAGAACAGTTTTTATCGAAGAAGCTTTGCACAGACTCGTTGAAGTTTATTATAAGATAGGTTTAGTAGAAGAAGCAAAAAAGGCAGCCTCAATACTCGGGTATAATTACGCTTCAAGTGCTTGGTATGAACAAAGTTATAGAGTTTTTAATAAAAAATATAGACCAATAAAAATAAGAGATGAAAAAAAAGAACTAGGTTTAGTTAGAAGAACAATAAAAAAATTGTTTTAAATAATAATAAATGAAAAAAAAGGAAATAGAAAAATTTTATTTAAATAAAATTAAAGAGATTAAAAAATACGATAAAGCATATTTTGATAAAGATAATCCTATTGTATCTGATAAATTTTATGATGATATTAAAAGGGAAATTATAGTATTAGAAAAAAAATATAAATATTTAAAACACCAAAATTCTCCTAGCAACAAAGTAGGTTATGAACCGTCAAGCAAATTTAAGAAGGTAAAGCATTCTGTTCCAATGCTTTCCCTTTCAAATGCTTTTTCTTTAGAGAATGTTCAAGATTTTATAAAAAAAATAAAGAACTTTTTAAATATAAAAGATTTTCAAAAAATAACTTTTTCTGCGGAGCCCAAAATAGATGGTATATCAGCATCATTAAAATATGTAGAAGGAATTTTTACACTTGGATTATCGCGTGGGGATGGTCAAACTGGGGAAGATATAACAAATAATCTTAAAACAATTAAAGATATTCCAAAAAAAATTAATGTATTAAATTTTCCAAAAGTTTTAGAAGTAAGAGGCGAGGTTTATATATCTAAATCAGATTTCAAAAAAATTGATAAAAAATTTGCAAATCCAAGGAATGCTGCAGGAGGATCTTTAAGACAAAAAGATCACAACGAAACAAAAAAAATTCCACTAAAATTTGTTGCATATGGATTTGGATTAGTTGATCCAATGACTTTTGAAACTCAAGCTGAATACTTAGGTTTATTGAAGTCCTGGGGCTTCAACACAAATTCACTAAATAAAATTGTATGTACGGTTAAAGATATAGAAAAAAATCATAAAAATATAGAAACGCAAAGATCAAAGCTTGATTATGATTTAGACGGTCTTGTTTACAAGGTGGATAATTTAAAATTACAAAATAGATTAGGTTTTATTTCTAATTCTCCTAGATGGGCAATTGCACACAAATTTTCTTCAGAAAAAGGTTTTTCAGTAATCAAAAATATAGAAATTCAAGTTGGAAGAACGGGTGCTTTGACTCCAGTAGCAAAAATAGAGCCAATAAATATAGGAGGAGTTGTTGTTTCAAATGCAACGTTACATAATGAAGATGAAATAAATAGAAAAGATATCAGGATTAATGACACAGTATGTGTGCAAAGAGCAGGTGATGTTATTCCTCAAGTTTTATACGTTGACAAAAAAAAAAGAAGCAAAAATAGTAAAAAATTTAATTTTCCAGATAAATGCCCCTCTTGTGGATCAAAAACTATAAAAGAATTCAATTATATTACTAAAAAAAAAGATGCTGTAACTAGGTGTCCAGATACAAAATTTGAATGTAAAGAAATTTTGCGTGAAAAACTAAAACATTTTGTATCAAAAGAAGCATTAAATATTGATGGCTTTGGTAAAAAGATAATTCAAAACTTTTGGGATTTAAAAATGATAAAATATCCAGCCGATATTTTTAATTTAAATTTTGATAAAATTTCCAAAATGGACGGGTGGGGAAATCTATCTGCTTCAAATTTAGAAAAAGCTATTAAAAAATCAAAAGAAATATCTCTTGATAAATTTATTTTTTCAATCGGTATTAGACACATTGGTCAAGAAAACGCGAAAACTTTAGCTAGATACTTTTTAAATATAAATAAGTTTAAAGAGCTATTTGTCAAAACAAAGAGAAAAGAAATTTTAAATTATTTGCTAGAATTGGATGGTATCGGTGAAACACAAATTAAGTCATTAGAAGTATTTTTTTCAAACGATAATAATTTGAGTTATGTTTCTAATATAATAAATGAATTAAAAATTATTGATTATAAAACAAATAAATCTGGAATTTTTTATGGAAAAACTATCATGTTTACTGGAGGATTAAGTAAAATGAGTAGAGCCGAAGCTAAAGCAGTAGTAGAAAAAGAAGGAGGAAAAATTTTAGGAACTGCTAGTAAAAAATTGAGCTATTTGATAGTAGGAGACTCCAAACCCACAATAAAAAAGATAGAAAAAGCAAAACAGTTGAAAATTAAAATTATTGCCGAAAATGATTGGTACAGTTTATTAAATAGGTGAGCACGCATTAATTAATTTAGTTTTTTCTTCAACATTCATAAATTTAAATAAATTTTTTTTAACTTTAGCATGATAATTATTTAACCATTTTATTTCTTTTTTATTAAGTATTTTTTTGTTTATTAAATTTTTTTCTATAGGCGCCACAGTTAATTCTTCAAATTTATTATTCTTAATATAAACCAAATTTTCAATTCTAATACCGAAATGCCCTTTTTTATAATAACCTGGTTCATTTGAAATAACCATTCCAGTTTTTAAATTAACTTTACCATTTTTTGAAATGGACTGAGGACCTTCGTGAACATTAAGAAAATATCCAACTCCATGACCAGTGCCATGAGGATAATCTAAATTTATTTCTTTTAAAAATTTTCTTGCATTTTTGTCAATTTCCGATCCGTTGGTATTTTTTTTAATTTTGTAGTTAGAAACAGCTATATGACCTTTTAAAATACGAGTATATATTTCTTTTATAATTTTAGAATTGTTATTTAGAGAAATTGTACGTGTAACATCTGTTGTTCCAAAAGTATATTGGCCGCCAGAGTCCACTAAATAAAGATCACCATTTTTTAAAGTTCTGTTTGATTTAGTTGAAGCTTTGTAATGTATTATAGCGCTATTAGGACCAGATCCAGAAATAGTGTTAAAACTTGGAGATTTATATTGTTTATTCATTTTTCTAAACTTTTCAAGTTTATTTTGAGCATAAATTTCTGTAATTTTTTTCTTTTTAAAATTTTTCTTTAACCAGAATAAAAATTTAGTTAATGCAACTCCATCAAAAACATGAATCTTTTTCATATTTATTATTTCAGTATTATTTTTGATTGATTTAAAAAAATAAATTGGGTCCATTTTTTCATGAATAATATTATTTTTTTTAAGTAAATTTTTATAAAAAATACAGCAAGTAATGCTATCTAGCCATACTTTACTTTTTTTTAATTGTTTTAGTTTTTTTTCAATTATATTTTCATCATAAAAGTTTATTTTTTTTGAAATTTTTTTTTTTAGTCTTATTGTTTTTTTAGGATTTGAAAATAAATCTATTTCGCCATTATAATTAATTAACAATCTAGCATTTGGAATAGGCGAGAATTCAGAGTCATAACCTCTTACATTTAAAATCCAGGCAACATTTTCTGGCGCGGTTACTAATAAATAATCAACTTTGTTTTTTAAAAGTACATTTTTAATTTTTGAAATTTTTCTCTCGGAACTTTCTCCCACTTCTTTTTTTGTTAGCTGGTAAAAAGGTTTAATACTTTCTTTGGGTCTTTTTAACCACAAAATATCTATTAAGTTTTTATTTATAGGATTAAGAATAATTTTTTCAGAATCAAATAGGAAATTTAAATTTTTTTCGCTAGATAATTTTGGATCATAGCCTATTTTCAATTTTTTTTTATTTTTAAAAACGTCTTTAGGAAACTTATTAGGAATAGTAATTATTTTAAAATTACTTCCAGACTGAATTTCGGCTTGTATTGTATATCTTCCATCAACAAATAAATAATTTTTATTTTTTAGAATAATTGCAAAACCAGCTGAGCCAGAAAAATTTGAAATGAACTTTAATCTGTCCTTAGAAGGGCTTATATATTCATTAAAATATTCATCATTTTTTGGGATTAAATATCCATCTAATTTATAAATTTCAAAAAGCTTTATTAATTTTTTTATTTTTTTCATTTGATTCTTTTTAATTTTTTTTGCAATCTTGCCCATCCAGGACTTCTTGTACCTTCTTCGTATTCAATATCTTGATTAAAAAAGAAATCATCATCATTTTTTTCTTTCAGTTCTTCTTTTTTAATATTTTCTTCTGGAAGTTCATCAATAAATCTTGAAGAAATAGAGTTTACCCATTCACCTCTATACATTCTGCTCATAGTAAATGATATAAAAGATTCTTTTTTTGCTCTTGTTATACCAACATATGCAAGTCGCCTTTCTTCTTCTAAAGCTAAATCACCTTTTTCTTCTAAAGATTTTTGATGAGGAAATAATCCTTCTTCCCAGCCCGGCAAAAAAACAGCATCAAATTCCAATCCTTTGGCAGCATGCATTGTCATTAAGTTAACTTTTTCACCATTCCAGTCTTGGTCAATTGACGTTGCTAATGCAACATGTTCTAAAAAACCATTCAAGTTATCAAAATCATGCATACCTCTAATTAATTCTTTTAAATTTTCTAATCTTCCTTCACTTTCTAGGTCTTTTTTATCCTTTAAAGTTTTTGAATAACCAGATTCATCTAATATAATTTCCATTAGTTCATAGTGCTTTTTTTTATTAGAATCCGATCTCCATTTGTTAAAAAGATTTAAAATTTTTATTAGTCCTAATTTAGTTTTGGGTTTAATTTTATTTAATTGCAAAAGTTCTATAGCTGAATCTTCTAAACATTTTTTATTTTTTCTCCCCCAATCATGCAGTTGTTTGACTGCTGTATCTCCTATGCCACGTTTCGGAACATTAATTATTCTTTCAAAAGCTAAATCATCATTTTTTTGATTTACTATTCTTAAAAAAGCTATACTGTCTTTTATTTCAGCTCTT
>MDSZ01143515.1_pt1 | contig 20339 bp, 19 predicted proteins | sample 811201 | NCBI WGS metagenome assembly MDSZ01 (sample SAMN05326647, study PRJNA326480) | marine metagenome | isolation source: seawater | place: Indian Ocean: North | collected 2010 | reverse complement strand
CGACATCAAATAATGAGTAACTCCTCAATCTCGGAAGAGAACTTATCCGTAACTTTCAACGAAGACGTGCACAACCAGCCGCACCCAGAAGTAGTACCGCCCGAGATACCTCAAGAAAATTCTGTAGAGGGGGATAGGGACCTTCTAGTGGTAATTCTATTCATATCTCTAATGGGGATTCTGGCAATTTCTCCAAGCCTGATTACTCGTGATTAGGATTTTATCCCAACGGTTTGACTCAATAATGAGGGACCTCTCCGATTAGTTCAGGGCGCTTAGATCAGCCTGGAAGATCGTCTGGTTTGCAACCAGAAGGCCGGGGGTTCAAATCCCCCAGCGTCCACCATTTCAGAATCTATTTTCAATTGCATTGATAGGTATCAGCATTAGCCCAGCATTATGGAAAAACGCAGCGTTTGGTCCCGGACTCCCTTGCGTTTAGGTCTCGCAGGAGGGGGAACCGATCTTTCGGATTTCTCATCAATTCAGGGAGGGAGAGTTGTAAATGCTACAATCAATAGATTCGTCCATGTCAGAGTATCAGAATCTCATGAAAAGCCAACACAGTTCATCTCTTACGATACCGGAGAGATTTCTGAACTGGGAGTATCTGAATCCTCTGGAAATATGCCTCTATTCAGAAAATCTCTTGAGAATATTCTGAGAATTGGAAAAATAGCAGATTACCCTCCGATTCTGGTGGAATCATTCTCAGATTCACCTGTAGGTTCCGGTTTGGGTACCTCTTCATCCCTATGCGTCGGACTCCTGAATGCTCTGTCAAAATGGTTCAATGTACCGATCAAGAAGCACGACCTCGCCGAATTGGCTTACAAAGTCGAAAGGGAAGATTGTGGTTTTTCAGGAGGAATGCAGGACCAATTCGCGGCGGCATACGGAGGTCTAAATGACATGATATTCCACCCAGAAGGACGAGTTTCTGTTTCCAAAATAAGCTCCGAGTCTTCATTCAGGAAAACCCTAGAGGCATCGTTAATCCTTTACTTCACAGGTAAATCTAGAGACTCTTCTGCTATCATAGAAGGCCAGAGAAGAAAGATTGTCGAATCAGACTCTGTCGCATTCGAAGCATTAGTAAAGATGAAGAGTAATGCCACAAATTTAATCCAATCAATCGAGGATGGGGATATAGACAGATTTGCTAACATAATTAGAGAGGGTTGGGAGGATAAGAAGCGCACTTCCTCTTCAATTTCTTCAAACTCTCTAGAGCAAATAATCACTAGGAGTTATGAGAGAGGGGCAATAGGTGCAAAGATTAGTGGGGCTGGAGGGGGAGGATTCATGCTACTTGTTGTCCCATTCGAGAACCGAAATAGGGTTATAACTTGGTTAAGGGGGATGGATGGGATAGTGATGACCTGTAATTTCACAAAGGAAGGCTCAACTGCGTGGTTACAATGACACCTTTGGAAAGAATAATTTTACGACTTAAAGAAAGTAGAGATTTACTGGACATGGTAACCAGAGACTCCAATTTTGCAGAATCTCTGTCGGCCCTTTCCGTTGAATGTACCTCGAAAATCGAGGACGGTGGAAAACTAGTCTTCTTTGGAAATGGAGGTAGTGCTGGAGATGCGCAGCATCTCGCCGCTGAATTCGTCGGGCGCTACCTGGTGGAAAGAAAACCTATCCCGGCTGTGGCCCTAACTACCAATAGTTCTGTATTAACCGCTATTTCAAACGATTACGACTACTCTTCTGTTTTCTCAAGGCAGGTCGAAGCCTTAGTCGGTAAGGGCGACGTTGCGTTCGGAATTTCTACTTCTGGAGACTCAAAGAATGTAGTAAAGGGACTAGAAGAAGCTAGGGCGTTAGGCGCTACAACTGTATCATTTTCTGGCAATAGTGGCGGTAAGGTCTCCAAAATATCTGACTATTGTTTTATTGTTCCCTCTGATTCAACCCCATTAATACAGCAAATGCACATTACAATTGGTCATATCCTTTGTGAACTAATCGAACTATCATTGTAACCTACGATGGGAATGAAAATGAGAGTAGCCATAATTCACTATGACGATGCCTTGTCCCCAGGAGGCATAAATACCAACATAAGGGAGACTTTCCAAGGTTTATTGCGAAAAGGAGTCGATGCGCACATAATTCAGCCAAAGAGCAAAGTCGAAGACAAAATAAGAAACCACTCGAATTTTCACGAATTGGTTAGCCCGAAACTCAGTCCGCCATTAAATCTAAGTCCAGCTCTAATAAGAAGTCTGAAAGCCACAATCAGACAAATTGATCCCGACATCATCCATGTACACAGTCACATGAATTTGCTATCGCATTCCATCATTCGATCACTATCAAAAAACTTCCCAATAATTCCTATTGTTTTCTCTCCGCATCTGGATGTGGCAATTAGCTCTAGATTTGCGAGGCCACTATTTTCGTTATTCAATCGTACTCTCGGAAGAAAGACGCTCGGCAGAGTTTCCTCAATTATATTCAACTCCAAATTTGAGATGAAAGCATATGAAAAATCTGTTATGAACGTCATAATACCTTTCAGAATCATTCCTCCGGGCATATCCTCGACCGGGAATATGTCCATTAAGAAATGGGAATCAGACTTGAAAATCCTGTACTTTGGCCATTTTGTAAGGAGGAAAAGGGTCGATAGGATAATTTCCATGTTCCGCTCCCTTCTGGACTCTCCACTCTTTGAAGGAGTCAATCTTCGTTTGGAAATTTGTGGAAGTGGGCCCGAAGAGAAGAATCTTCACAATCTATCAAAATCATTGGGTTTAGAAAATAATATCGCATGGATGCCATTCCTGAACCGTGAAAAGCTCTTGGAAAAAATTCAGAATGTGAACTATTTTGCTCTTCTTTCTGACTCAGAGGCGTATGCAATTTCTGTGGCCGAGTCACTGTCTTTGGGTACTCCTGTGATCGGTTCAAATTTGGCCGCACTTTCTGAATACAATTCTACTCCGGGAGCATTTCTGTTTGATAATCCGGAAGATTACGAAGAAATGTCAAGAGTAATCGCAGAACATAGGGGGATGGAGATTGTAATTGGTCCGACTGGAGGGAATATCTTCTCCAATCGGCAGTCTCTTGAATCTCACTTTGAGTTATATTCTTCATTGAAAAGTTAGGCAAACCCTTCCCATCTTGATTTCAGTTCAACTCCTGTCAATTTTTCTGTCCGATCAACCATTTCCCTGAAATCATTTTCCAGAAATCTTACTTCCTCTTCTTCTAATAATACATTTCTGGCTTCTTTCAGATTCATTCTTCTAATGGTTTGTCCCAGCCATTTAATCATTCTAAATTTCCTGAGTGGCACATAAAATCTTCTTACGAGAAATGAATTAGGGGACATCAAAGACAGAACAAACCTCGACCTTGCTGAGACACTTCTGTTTTCATGTGGCAGGACTTCTATTTCTACATCTCTAATTCCTAGAAAGCCCCACATCTTCTTTACTGTTTCATCTCGTTTCTCAATCAGGTCTTCCATCAGCACGATATGGATTTGATTTCTTGGGAAGCAATTTAGGAATCTCTCGATTTGAGTAGCATAGTCCATCATCTCTCTGTAGGGGCGAAAATTTGAGCACCCCTTTGGAAGGGATTTCCCCCTCATTCGGAGGGAATCTAGTTTGTAGGCCTCCACTGGCAATTCTACATCTTCATTTCCAGAATTTAGTCTAAATGAGTGTGCTGAGACCAATCTCCCTACGGGATGGCGCAACATAACCAGAATCTTTGCATTCGGATTATACCTCTTTATGTTTTCAGACGCCATTCTGGAATAGAAATATCCGACAGAAGCCTCACAAAATACAGAGCAATCATCATGGCAGTCATCCCATAACCCGTGATACTCATCCAGATTTTTTGCATGCGACTCTGAAAATACATCCTGCGGTAAATCATCTGAAAAGTAGTTTGGCTCTTTTATTTGGCACATACATACATCTGGATGACTAGCGAGAATATTCGATAGTGACGAAGTTCCCGACTTCGAAGCCCCAACCAGGAAAGTGTCGACTTTCATGCCAATCAGACGGTTGCGATTAATCTCTATTTTTCAGTCATTCCACTATAATGAAATGATGTGTTAGTTTCGAGGTGTTATGAATGGTGTTCCCGAAACAAGCCTTCCTGATTTTTACGTCATAGGGGCGCAGAAGGCGGCCACTACTTCCCTATTTGCTTGGCTATCTAGGCAGTATTATTGCAATCTTCCCAGGACAAAGGAACCACATTTTTTCTCGGATACTGAAAATTTTTCTCGGGGACTGGAATGGTATCTTTCTTTGTTCGATAGCAAGAGAAACGACTCGATACGTGGAGATATAGATCCTGATTATCTTTGTTCCCCAGAATCCGCGGAAAGAATTTCTCTGATTCATGGAGAAAATACTCCACGATTCGTAGTTCTTCTTAGAAACCCATATAATCGCGCTAGATCACACTGGCAAATGGCATCCAGAAAAGGCTTAGAATCTAGAGAATTGCATCAGGCATTTGCAGAGAGTTACAGTAATTGGCCCGATAACCCCCCAGAAATTGACTATTTCGGTAATGGTTTCTATACAGCAGCCTTGGACAGATACATCGCCGAGTTCGGTCAGGAATTCATTATGCCAGTGATCTATGAGGATTTGGTTTCTCGAGAAAAATTCGAGGCAATCTTCAAGGAAATTTGTAAATTTATCGGATTACGAGAAATTTCTGAAATTCCCACATTTTCCGAAAGGCACAACATAATCGGGAGACCACGATCAAAAACTCTGATGAAAATGATTTATGATAAGGAAAACCCAATAAAGAAATTTGTCGGAAAGTTAATTCCCAGTGACGAACTAAAAATCAGGATAGCCAGATTCATTGTTAGAGCAAATTCGTCCTCCGTAAGGGAAACATTGGAACTTAATCTTAATCTACTACCATCAGAAATAATTCAAAGCTATTCAGAAATGAGCGATTCTCTAATTAGATTATGGCCAGATTTGAGGAAAGGTATAGAGAAGTGGAATCTAACTGATTGATATCGTCCGATTTCCTTTGTTCTCTATTGCCCAAGAAAAACAACTCATGAAGATAAGTGAAAGTAGCCAAACTATCCCTGAATTAGCATGATCCATTTCCACATTAGCCATACAATATCCGAAAACTCCTATTGCAATAATCGGCGAGAATAATAGCTTCCAAGTTCCTTCCGAAACTCTCCATTTTGCAACATAATTGTAGACTATGTATCCTGGAACTGACACCAGTCCCCAAGCCATGAATTGAATCCCTCCATATTCGTTAAACATGCCTGAGAATAATGGGAGGATTATACATGCCATTCCGCCAATTAACAAACCAACGATCACACTGGCAATGAATCCTCTATCCCACAAAATAGGGGTGCCTCTCATTTCGGTCGCCTGAACTGTAAGTACTCTTGAGAAAGTTCGAGGAAGCATCAGAGCAAATGAGCCAATCATCCATAAAATGAAGAATTCACCCGCAGCACTTTGACCCCATCTATTTGCACTTTGATAAGACCCTATCCATAATCCAATACTTGGGAAAACTATCATGCTAAGGTTTGAGATATTCAATCCGAATGTCAAAGAAACGATTTCTAGATTTTCACTAATTGATGTAATTCTAGGTCGAAAATATCCTCTCAATAATATCCCCCAAACGAGGATTAATGTGGCAAATAGTCCAATCGTCCATGATGTAATCAAGCCTCTTCTTATTCCCATTTCAGCAATGACGTAGAGGCTAAATATTCTGGTTAGGCCTAATAATGACTGTTTTATTGGGAGCCATCTCGAATTAGAACTGGTTAAGAGTAGGGTATCGGAGATTACGTCCATCCCTACCATTGTAGATAATGCAGCTATGACTAAAGACACGACAAAAAATCCTCCCAATCCATGTAAACCAGAAAAGTAATTTGAGAAGAAAATCGTCATTATTAGTGAGATAATTAGTCCGACCAGAGATGAGATAATTATTCCAGAAGAGATCATCTTTTCTAGTCTCAACTTATTTATCTCAGGGTTCGATAACGTCGTCAGAAATGTCGCTTCAATTCCTAATCTGGATATCGTTGAAACCAGCAAAATCCCACTAATAATGAGGGTGGTGGAACCAATTTCTTCAGATGAAAAAAGAAACGATGCGACAAACCAAAAAGCGTATCCTAGAATTGCGGCAATCAATCCACCAACAGTGACATAGAGAACATCTCTCTCCACATCACGAGACATATATTCATTCCTTCAGAGATTTATATCCGAAAATGCCCTTCATGTACCTTTCTCCTCACCATTATTCCAGCATCTAAGAGACTGTCGAATGTACCGGTATCTAGCCATTCCGTGGAATCGCCCAGTTGAATTAATCGTAATTCCCCATCTTTCAGATAATCATTGTTTAAATCAGAAATCTCTAATTCCCCTCTCTCCGAAGGAGTCAACTTCTGAGATCTATTTACCACACTCGAATCGTAAACATATAGGCCTACTACAGCAATATTGCTTTCCGGGTTTTTGGGCTTCTCTTCTATTCTTTTCAACCCCCCCATTTCATCTAGGAACGCAACTCCGAATCTCTCAGGATCTTCAACCCTCTTTCCAAAAATTACGCCTCCGGTAAAATCAGAAATCTTGTTGATCTCAAAACTCACTTCATCCCCAATAAACAAGTTGTCACCGAGAATTAGTGCAACATCGTCACTTCCAATGAAGTCTTTTCCAAGAATGAAGGCTTCAGGTAACCCATTTGGATTTTCTTGGATACAATAACTGAAATCAACGTCTTGAAAATTTTCAGAATTCAGTAAGTCTCTGTACATCTCAATATGATTCTGCGTTGAAATGATCAGAATTTCCCTTATTCCCGATTTCTGCAATACAGATATCGGGTAGTAAATCATGGGTTTGTTGTATATCGGTAACAAATGCTTGCTCAGTACATCAGTTAGGGGACTAAGTCTGGATCCAGAACCACCTGCAAGAACTATTCCCTTCATGAGTGCCGCGAATTTTTATCTTGTAAAATTTCTTTGGTAGTTTATGCCTTTTCAATATTATTTCTCAAGGAAGCAATTACATGCAACCCCATTTTCCGCGAAGATGGGGATGATTTTGCCTAGGAGAATGCCCAGTCGTTTACTAGTCACAGGCGGTTGTGGCTTTATAGGAAGTAATTTTATTCACCATATATTGAATTCCTTCTGTGATATAGAATTTGATTCCTGTGATGATGATCACGTCTTATACTCAAACAACTACCAGGAGATGGAGATAGATTTGCTTAATATGGATAAACTTACTTATGCTGCAGATCCAGACAACCTCAAGATAGTATCCGATTATTCGGGATATTTTTTCGAACAATGCGATATCTCGGATTATGCCAGAGTCATTGAGATATTTGAAAATTTCAAACCAGAATGCGTAATCCATTTCGCCGCCGAGTCACATGTCGATCGGTCCATAGAATCAGGATATGAGTTCATGGTTAGTAATGTTCTGGGAACCCATGTCTTACTTGAGGCATCAAGGAAAGTGGGAGTCTCTCTCTTCATACACATCAGCACCGATGAAGTATACGGCTCCACCGACCACGACTCTTTTTCCGAGAATTCACACTTGAATCCCTCATCTCCATACAGTTCCAGCAAGGCTAGCTCTGACCTTGTTGCACTTTCGCACCATAATACATACGGGACGCCAGTAATTGTCACGAGGTGTACCAATAATTTTGGACCCAGACAACATCCAGAAAAGCTGGTACCTAAGGTCATCCAACTCGCCTCGCAAGATTGTAAAATTCCCGTTTACGGTAGTGGGATGCAGGTAAGAGATTGGCTATACGTCAAGGATCATTGCCAAGCAATCTTGGATATAATTTTGAAAGGAGAAGTTGGCCAAATATACAATATTGCTGGAAGAAATGAAATAAACAATCTGGAGATGATCGATTCGATTCTAAGACGTATTGGAAAGAGCTCCGAACTTATTGAACACACTAACGATCGGCAAGGTCACGATTTTAGATACAGCGTAGATGATGGAAAATTGAGGTCATTAGGATGGGAGCCTAGAATTTCGTTTGAGGATGGACTAGATTATACAATTGCGGACACCATCAACAGACTAGGTCTCGGAAAAAAATAACTCCGTATTGTGATACTTATGTTTCGTTGGCTTCTAACTAAAATTGCTAGAAGAATGAACCCTGATTTCACTATTGATAAAGACGTGAGCGGGAGCATGATCCGGTCTTATGCTTGGACAATGGGAAAATGGTGGGTCCGATCCTGGCTCTTAATTCTCAGGGGCCGATATCCAAGAATGCTATTCCTCGGACCAGGAGTGAGAATTTCTCATCTGAAAAATGTCCAACTTGGAAGATTTGTCAGAATTCATGAAGGAGCCCTGTTGAGTGGGCTTGGTAGAAAGAAGCTAACTATCGGTGAATATACCAGAATTGGAGCGTATAGTAGAGTCGTAATTTCAGAGACATTTGATAATCCAGGAGAATACATTTCAATCGGGAAAAGAGTCGGTATTCATGACTTCGCTCATATTGGAGGGGGGGGCGGAGTGGAAATTGGCGATGATACAATAATTGGCGCATATTTCAGTTGCCATCCAGAAGGCCACATTTTTGATGATCCATCTAAGCCAATCAGACTTCAGGGGTTGTCTAGGAAAGGCATCAAGATTGGTAAGGGATGCTGGATTGGAGCAAAGGTCACAATTCTTGATGGGGTTGAGATTGGTGATAATTCGGTTATCGCCGCGGGAGCTGTTGTAACTCAGTCATTTCCAAAGGATAGTATTATTGCAGGCGTTCCTGCTAAATTGATTAGAACTATCTCATCAGCCGACTCTTTACAATAATCAAACCTTACATGGCGGAATAATGTTGGAAATTGCAGTATTGATCGTAACCTACAACGGTGAGGAATACATTTCTGACTGTATAGGATCATTGTTGGGCCACTTTAATCAAGATGAAATTTACATAGTCGATAACTGTTCATCAGATGATACTATTGAAATCTTAGAGTCATCATTTCCGAGTATCAATATCATCAAAAACCCTGAAAATTCTGGTTTTGGGACCGCGTGCAACTTAGGAACACAATCGATCGATTGTGATCTAGTTATGTTTCTGAACCAAGATGCGAAATTGATATCTTTTGATAAGAAGGCAATAAGGTCAATATTTCAAAGTGGAAAAATAGGGGTTTTAGGAGGTAAAGTAGTTGGCATTTCAGGTCAAGCAATCGACTCCGTGGGAAAGGAACTCTCTGTCACAAGGATTCTTGGACATTGGATCGGATTGCCATTTCAGTTCTTAGGAATGTCATATTTTGGCTTGGTAAAGAATATCGGTCAAGAAACAAATTTCCTTCCAGATATACCTTGGATAAATGGCCATTTAATGGTTATTAACAAATCCTTATTTTCTGACCTAGGAGGCTTCGATGAAAGATTCTTCATGTATGTCGAAGAGGCAGATTTATGTTTCAGGGTGCGCGAATCAGGATTCAAAGTATCCTATTCATCAGACATTGCTTCAATAGACTATAATTCAGTAAGGAATAATGAGGGGGGCGTCTCAAGACTTGTAATCCATAATTCTCTATTAGGACATGGATTGTACGTTTCTAAGGATAGAGGGATTTTAATCGGGATTCTAGTACGTACGATTTGCTCACTTTTCTCAATTATGTGGGGGATAGTTTCCGCCCCATTTCTCATTTTCTCATCTTCCGGTAGAAAATCATCTATAAGTCTAATTTCAGGTGGATTGATTGCCCTTTTTGGACTCAAAAATTCTACGAAATAAGAATCCAATCTATGGTCTCTAAATACCTTGGGCCATTCGTTATTGTCGTGAGAATAGCGATAGTTGGGACACGAGGCCTCCCTCCAAACTACGGCGGCTACGAGACATTTACTGATCATTTTGTGAAGCACATGGTGGAAAGGGGGCATGATGTCATTGTAGCATGCGAAGGTCGCCCCAGAAAAGAAAAACTTGAGCATTACAATGGAGCAAAGTTGGTATATTTTCCGACAAAACCCCCTCGGATATACTCCCTGAGGAAAATTTACGAAGGAATCAACGATTTATACTTCTATTTACGTCTTGCAAGAAAGTGTGATATTATGTACATTCTAGCGGGAATGGGTACGCAAGCAATAATGGCCACTCGTCTTCTAAATCCAAAGATTAAGATTGTAACTAGTAGTGATGGATTGGAATGGAAAAGAAGTAAGTATTCCAAACTGGAAAGGTTTCTAATCAAGTCCTTCGTAAAATCTTCTCTTAGAAACTCCGATCTAATAATTCACGACAATCCCGAGCTAATAGAAGCCTTTCCTGATCATGATTTAGGAAAGACAGCAGTAATTGAATACGGGGTTTCAATTCCCGGGAAAATACCTTGGGAAACCTCAACACTTGAAAAAATTGGGAGAAATATTCCCGATATTTCTCCTGGGAAATACTGGATGGTAGTTGCTAGATTGCAGAACGACAACAATACGCACCATATTATTCGCGGATTCGTAGATTCAAACTCCGAACTCCCCCTAATTGTGGTTGGGGATGTTTGGGACACTGGATACTCAAAAAAACTCAAATCAATTTGCCGACTTGACTCTCATGATAGAATTTTCATGACTGGAGGCATTTATGATTTACAAACACTAGATATGCTGAGAGCCCACTGCACCGGGATTATACATGGACACTCAGCAGGAGGGACAAATCCATCATTACTCGAAGCAATGTCTTTGGGTAAATACGTAATTGCTCACGATAATATTTTCAATCGCCACGTTCTAAACAATGTTTCTGACTTCTTCTCAGACTCCGAAGAACTCTCCAAGATAATTGATAGGTCGGAATCCGATGTGGAATTAAGAGAAAAAATCGGGCAAGAAAACCTCAGAAGGGTAAAAGAACATTATCTTTGGAAGCAGTGTTTCGATAAGTATGATGTTGAGTTTTCAAACATTATTGGCCACTAATAATCAAGATTTATCATGAAGGAATTTCCTTCCCTCGACATCTATTCTATAGATTCCAAGAAATCGGATAATGCCCTTTCCCAAGATCTCCCGCAAGTGTTTTTTTCGCTTGCCATAGCTGAAAACATGGGCCTTTCCGCAATAGTGGGAAATGATGTATGATTAATCGGAACAACATTGGTGTCCACACCAATTTTTTTTATTATTGATTTCGTAAATTCAAACCATGAACACTCTCCACTATTATTGGCATGGTAAACTCCAAAGTCCCTTTTCTCAGCGAGAATTGACCAGATAGTTTCTGCCGCATCTAGCGTATAAGTTGGGGACATCACAATGTCATCCACAACTCTAATCTCCTTCCCATCCAATCCCTTATTGACCATTGTGTAGACAAAATTATTCCCCCTCCCTCCCACGCCAGATTCTCCAAAAACACTGGAAATTCTGACGATGTAGTGCGAATCATGGCATGCTCTTATGGCCTCCTCACCGCCAAGCTTCGATTCCCCGTATGTGTTGATTGCACCTACTTTTGAACTTTCTAGATATGGTGATTTTGCTTTTCCGTCGAATACCCAATCAGTACTGACGTGCATCAGAACAATGTTCCTACTCTTACAATATTCTGCTAATTTTCTCACGGCATCAGAGTTTACCTCGAAAGCATCACTAGGTCTTTCCTCGCATTTCTCGGTGTTGTGAAAAGCGGTGGTATTGATGATAATGTCGGGACCAATCTTTTCCAAATAACTCGTGCTATTGTTCCTAATGTCCCAGTCCTTCCTCTTGTGAGATATCACTTCGAATTCACTAACACTAGTTCTCACAAGATCACTTCCAAGTTGGCCATTTGCCCCTAGAACTAGAACTCGCATGTTTCATTCCTCATATGTGAAATTAATCTCCGCCGAAGCTAATGGGGGATTTTCCAAATCCTTTTTAGATAGTATGGGGTTATTGACTGGCCAATCAATACCAATCTCTGGGTCATCCCATTTTATTCCTCTATCATGCTCTCTGGAATAATGCTTGTCTACCTTGTATAATACCTCTGTATTTCTTACCAATGTGCAGAATCCATGTGCAAACCCGGGTGGAACAATAACCTGTTTCTTATTTTCCGATGTAAGATGAAACGAAAACCATTCCCCAAATGTTGGCGATCCCTTCCTTATATCTACAATCACATCAAGAATCTCGCCGCTCACCACTCTGACTATTTTTGTCATTTCCATGGGCTCGATTTGGTAATGGAGACCTCTTATTGTTCCTATTTCCTTTGACATTGAATGATTATCTTGGCAGAGATTTAGATATATCCCCATCTTTTCTAACTTCTCTTTATTGTAACTTTCATAGAAGAACCCTCGCTCATCTTGAAAAACCTCGGGCCGAAGAATATTAACTCCTTCGACCTTGGTCTTCTTTACATCCATCAATAAACACCATATTTTTTGAGTAATTCATATTTATGAATTTTCAGTACACATCCCAATGAGCCCTCTAAGTGCCGTTCTCTGTTTCCCTCCACTCAGTAAACCTTGGCATATCCAAGCGTAATAGTCGGATGTATTAAACAGACCCATCGGCGGAATAAGGAATATGGACGGCTCATCAGACGATGATTCGGTCAGAACGGAGTCAGATAACTCTTACATGGAATCAGAAGAAGAAATTTCTTCGCCAGATAATATGGAAGAAATTGACCCAATTCCATTGGACTTCAAGTCAGAATATAATCTAGCATCGGGTGATGAATTTTCCTTAACTAAATCCACAGTAAATCGAGCTATTTTGAGTCTCCATTTGGCATGTGCTCTTGGCAGACCCGCTTCGGAAGTATCTGATATTGCCTTTCTGGGTTATTTCTCCATGATTTGTTGGTTGGCCTACGCTTTATTTGTACCCGGTTTAGTAATCTTATTTACCAGGCGGAAAGGTGCTTTATTGAACTCTGATTTCATCTTGGTTCTCGCGCTTTCGCTTTCATGGATAATATTGGTTGGATTAACCGTCCAGATACTAGGTTGGATTTTTGAGGTTTCAAATCCACTGCAGTGGTGGACAACCGGTTACATTAGCCTATTTCTGACATTTTTACTACAAAGTAACTATAATTCAAGAATACAGAGAGAGAGCAGCATAATTTTGACATTCGAGCCCCCATCAAGAGCGATAATTGTCACGTGTTGCATCGTCATTCTGTTGGCGGTTTGTGGGCCTCTGCTTCTAAATCGCACTGGAAGTAATTTGGGAACAATGTTGGCAATTTTTACAATATCTCTTTTCCCAACTATCGTCGATAGAGGAGGAGTTTCTGGGGATTATATTGCAATATATTTCTGTTCACTGTCGATGATCCTTACTCATTCTCTCGTCTCTTCAGGAATTACGGGGGGGGATATCCAGCTGGAGTTCTTCTGGGCAAATCGAGTTATAGAACAGGGTTCGATAGATATTTTGTCAACTCATCGCTACTCCACAATTCTTAGCACCCAGATAATACTTCCAATACTGGCCATGTGGGGAGGGATTTCACTAACCAGTACGTTGAAAATTGTCTACCCAGTTATCTATTCTTTCGTCCCTCTACTGCTATACTTTTCCTACTCTCAGGTTTTCTCCAGGAAGACTTCGTTCTTCGCCGCTCTTCTCACCCCATTCTGTTTCCAATTCTACGTGAGTATGACAAATATGCCAAGGCAGGGCTTTGCTGAAGTGTTCCTTCTCACAGCGTTGGCACTATTATTTTCCTCTGATTCCATTAGGATGTACAGGCTAAGGATTTACGTCGTGCCACTGTTATTTATGATGACACTGGCTCATTACGGGACCCCGATTCTTCTTTATCCGTTGTTATGGACATCGTATGCCGCCTTCATCACAATCACTTTTCTTAGGCCATCCGAAGAGGAAATTGATGAATTAGTATTCACGGAGCAAGTAGAGAAGACAGATGTAGGCTCTCAATCCGATGATGAAGAGATATTGAGTTTCCAGATCGATAATAGCATTTTACTCGATGAAGAGGGAATAGCAACTATGGAGGAACTACAGTCTAGAGTTATCGCCACGAATCCCGTTCTAAATTTCAGACACTTATTCTTTGGTTCTCTTTTCGTCGTGTTTTGGCATAATTTGGCGGGGGGAGGAGTTATTATCGATGCTCTACAGTTTATTGTGGATAGAATTACTTCTGCGATTGCTGAGAGAGGTATCTGGGGAGCAATTTTCTCAACTCAACCCACGGAGACAGTTACGTACAGGCTTCAACTATTTCACGAAATTACCAAAATCCTTTATTTGATTCTCACTGCTCTCTCCGTACCTGCAATTATCAGCTTATTGTCTAAGGAAAACCTCAGTCGCCCAGAAAGAAACGCTCTTTCTCTGGCAATTGGGAGCTGGGTGCTAGCTGCACTAGTCTTCACCGTCCCCTATATTGCACTTAGCATAGAATTTGACCGAGTTTACCATTGGATTCTGATGTTCCTTGCCCCATTTACCATTCAAGGATTGAATCAATCATTTGCACTGACATCCGAGAAAGTGAGAGTTATCTCTAATCTGGAAAGAGCTATTCTGCCTACGACTATGTGTTGTTATTTGCTGCTCAGCTCCGGATTCATATATCAATTCACAGAAGAAGATCACAGGATGGCTCTGGATTCTGAAGTTGAATGGGCCCGCTTCTCAGAATCCGAAGAGGCAGCAGCAATTTGGTATAACTCGGCCCCAATTGATTTGGAAACAAGGCAATGTATCTGGGCCGACTACCATAGTTCTAGGCTGTTTATCCGGTATCAGGGCCAGAAGGCTTTCGAAACCGAATCATCGGCAAGTTTTGCTGAAATGATTTTCCTAGATCGGAAGAATTTGCAAGACGGAGAGGCCTGGATCTTCAGTCGTTCCGGTTCCGAGAAATGGGGCGTTATTCCGAAAAATATTGAAGACTTCGACCCAAATCCGAATTTTCAATCAACTTCAGTCGTTTATGATTCCGGGGGTTCTGTATGGCTATCCAGGGGAGAATGCATTATTGACGACAGATACCTTTCTTTGGAGTGGTGACTATGAATATCAAAGTTAGTTCAAATGGGATTTATGATTTACAACTATTACTGGCATTCTGCCTCGTATCCACTCCTCTGTTGTTTTTCCTGCCTGATTCATCATTCAGTTCCCTCTTAGTATTCTTTCATCTCTCTATAGTCTCGGGTTATGCTATTTTTTCTTCCATCTTTCCGAGTAATAGGATCGAAGAAGAATCAGAATTCGCTTCCACCTTCAGGGATCTAGCCAAATCAAAAATATCGTTCTTTGATAGAATAATACCTTCTTTCTTTATAAGCATAGTCACTTCATCATTCGTAATCTTATTTTTCGAGATTTTGGGCCTTAGCCCCAGGATATCCTTTGAATTGCAGATTTCAATTATCTCTACATTTTTCACCTCGATTGCATTAATTAGGAGGTCTAATTTAGAAATCCAAGATCGATTCAACTTTGAGCTCGATTTTCAAATTCCCTCTCCAAGAGGGCTGGATAGATTTAACCAGATTATCGCACTTTGCCTATTAGTGGGCTCAGCCTTAACTGCTTCATTTGTGCTTGAAGTGAGAAACACTCCCATGGAACCCGAGTCTTTTACTGAACTATATTTTCTAGATGAATCGAATTCTTTCGAGTCTTATCCATTTTCATCCCCACTGGGTCAACAAAACCAAATCTCTATTGGAGTCTCTAACCAAGAAGGATCGTCACGTACTTACGAGCTCAAACTTACTCATTTGTACTACGGCTTCGATGAATCTTCAAATCAATCATCTATTGGCGACCCAATATTTGAAGAAAACATTGCAATATCATCTTTTCAAGATAATTTCACTTTGGCCCATAGCACGAGTAGAAATTTTGATTACGAATTTGCATTGTTTGATGAAGGATTGTGGGGTTTGGAGGTGGAACTTTATTCAATTGGGCCAATTATAGAAAATTCTCCTTACAGGAGAATTTTTCTCTGGATAGAAGTCACCTGATTTCAAATCTTTCTAAATCTCTTTTGTAATGTTTTGAGAAAAATTTTGGGCCCGTCAATGTACCACTTGAGATTTGAAACGCCTTCTCTGTTTGCGTAATCTATCGGTATCTCTAGTGTTTTCACACCTTTTTTCGCGACACTACAAAATAAGTCTGCTTCAAGCGAAAAACCCTCTGCTGTCAGATGCAAACCCTCGAGTGTTTTCGACCTGAAACCCCAGAAACCTGTGCAAAGATCAGTAGTTTTCTTGAAGAAAAGTAAGGTAGCTGAGAGGCTCAAAATCCTGTTTCCAAGTTTATTAGTAGCGCTCATAGCACCACTCTCTATTTTCCCACGGAGCCGACTCCCCCATACAACTTCATTCACTTTCAAACCGTCAATAAATCGGGGGATATCTTCGGGACTATATGTTGCGTCTGCATCTAGCATTATGACGATGTCCTCATCCGTTTTCCCCTCATCCCTGTTGATTTCTTCCAGTGCGTCCCTTATTCCGTTCCCCTTTCCAGGACCGCTATTCTGTATGATTATCCTAGACCCCATTCCCCTGGCAATTTCTACGGTAGAATCCTCGCTATTTCCATCCACCACAATAATCTCTGGATCGAAACCCTCGGAGTAGATTGCCTCGGAGGGAATTCTATCAATGACTTCCCCAATTCCGCTTTCTTCGTTTTTAGCAGGGAGCAATATAATTGCCCTTGCCATAAACCACCGGAAATAAAGTATCTTTTAGTCTTATATTAACAGAGTATTTTTCATCTCAATTCATAAAATTATTGAAGATACCCAAAGAAGAAATACCCTATCGATTCCGAACATACATGCTTCCTGTCAGCCGCTTAGCCTCATTTTTTCTTAGAAGAAAAGGCAAGTGGTCCTTTCTCCGGAGATTTGGTAAAAACCCCTCTATTCTGGATATTGGATGTGGCAATCAATCTCCCGAAAAAACAAAAATACAACTCCCGGATTCATATTACTGTGGCCTGGATGTATCTGAAGCAAGACCCGAATATGTCAATTTTGCAGACAGGTATATTCAATGCCAACCCAAATCATTCAGCGAGTGCATTGCATCTATAGATGAAGAATTCGATGTAGTTATTTCTTCACATAATTTGGAACACTGCTTTGATCGCTGGTCTACATTGGAAAGCATGGCAGACAGAGTAAAATCAGGAGGTTCAATCTATCTTGCTTTCCCTGCAGAAATTTCGGTTAATTTTCCATCTAGAGGGTCAGGATGCCTGAATTACTATGATAATGCTGAGCATCTCGATTCTCCACCCGACTTCTCCAAAATAATTGATTTTCTCAAGGAAAAGGGCTTCGAAATAACATTTTCATGTCGCCAGTATCGCCCTACGATACCGTGGACAATTGGACTGGTTGCTGACAGACTCCACAGATATTTCAATCGTGTTGGGATGTTTACTTGGGAGTTCTTTGGCTTCGAATCAATAATTTGGGCAAAGAAGATTCAGTGAGATTCAGTATACAAACCTTGAAACCGACTTTTCTTTTCGTAATTCTATGCAATCACAGAACAGTTTAGAACTCCCCGAATATCTTGTTTCCGATATCAATCTCTCTGATTTCGGAAGGAAAGAGATTGAGATAGCTCAACATGAAATGCCGGGTCTGATGGCAATTAGAGAAAAGTACTCCTCTGAGAGGCCACTGGAAGATGTTCGAATAACCGGTTCGCTACACATGACCATCCAAACTGCAGTTCTCATTGAAACACTGGTCGATCTGGGGGCTTCCGTTCGATGGGCTAGTTGCAACATCTTCTCAACCCAAGATCATGCCGCTGCCGCTATTGCTGAATCTGGCATTCCAGTTTTTGCCTGGAAGGGGATGAGTCTAGAAGAATACTGGGATTGTACACTTTTGGCATTGTCCCATAAAGGAGGCAAGGGCCCACAACTCATTGTTGACGATGGTGGAGATGCAACGTTGTTAATTCACAAAGGATACGAATTGGAAAACGGAAGTGACTGGGTCAAGTCAAATTCCGAATCCCATGAAGAACAATGCATCAAAGACTTACTAGTCAAGGTCAACATCGAGTCTCCAAATTTCTGGACTTCAATTGTAGAAAATTGTAAGGGCGTGTCTGAAGAAACAACTACTGGAGTCCATAGGCTGCTCCAGATGGTTGACGAAGGATCACTGTTATTCCCTGCAATAAACGTCAACGATTCAGTCACCAAGTCGAAGTTCGACAACCTGTATGGGTGCAGGGAGTCCTTAATCGATGGAATTAAGAGAGCAACTGATGTAATGATTTCTGGGAAAACAGCGGTAGTCTGCGGTTACGGGGACGTTGGAAAGGGCTCCGCTCATGCACTCAAATCTCATGGAGCTAAGGTCATAGTGACTGAAGTGGACCCAATCTGCGCACTTCAGGCTTCCATGGAAGGTTTTCACGTACATACAATCGAGGATACTCTAGGTACAGCAGATATCTATGTGACTGCAACTGGAAACAAAGACGTAATCACTCTTGAGCACATGGAACTTATGAAGGATCAGGCCATAGTCTGTAATATCGGACACTTCGATAATGAAATCCAAGTCGATAGGCTAGAGTCAAGTAATGCTGACCACGATAACATCAAGCCTCAAGTGGACCGCTATACCTTTTCCAACGGGAACAGTATTTTCTTACTAGCTTCCGGAAGGTTGGTCAATCTCGGATGTGCCACTGGCCACCCCAGTTTTGTAATGTCGAATAGTTTCGCAAACCAAGTTCTAGCCCAAATTGATTTGTGGAAGAATCGAGACAAATATGAAAACAATGTTTTCACGCTCCCCAAATATCTAGATGAGGAAGTAGCCAGACTACACTTAGAAAAGATTGGAGCAAAACTTACCACACTTACAAAAGATCAGGCGGATTACATAGACGTCCCTATCAATGGGCCTTTCAAGAAGGAAGAATACAGATACTGATATCCTTTACTTAATCATCTGATTAAGTATTTTTAGAAGTCCCCTCAGTGTGACTTCGCTAATCCCACAAACTTCACAGACCTCCCTTTGAGTTCTAGTAGAATTGCTGTTTTGCGAGACGAAATAGAGAATTACCCCTGCTATTCCAGAAGGCTTCTTTCCCTGCCAGGATAGGTCGTTCTTGATTCCAAACCATAGATCTCGAGCTTCACCAAGTATCTTCGGTGGAAGGCCTAAGTCGGAGTGAAACTTTTCGAAGTACTCCTCTGGACCGGTGATATGATGAGTTCCTAGATTTCGTGCCACTAGCCTAATTGTTCTCTTTAACTCCTTCATTTCTACTTCGGATATCATGTCAAATGCTTCTCCGACATCTTCAATTTTTCTTGGAATCCTGGCCTCACGAGCGGCAATATAAACGCAGGCGGCGGCGACTCCCCTGATGCTCCTTCCCGTAACAAGACCCCTTTCAACCGAATGCCTGTAAAGCGCGGCCGCTTCCTGTTCAATTTGTGGAGTCAGGTCGCCTCGGTCCCTGATGAATTGCATAGCAACTGCGAGATTCCGGCTCCTACTATCTCTGGTCTTGCTCCTTTGATCAATTCGTTGCCTCCTTCTCCAGTCTCTGAGAGCCTTTCCAGTCAGCCCGTGCTTCCTTGCTCCGCCTGCCGTTAGGTCCGACCTCCTTATCTCAGTAGAAAGGCCCTTGTCAGAGAGGGTCAGAGTTGTTGGTGATCCTACCCTGCTCCTATCATCTCCATTCGAGTGATTGACCCACTCCGCTCCCGGATCAATCATATTCTCTGAGGCAACATAGCCACAATCCGAGCATATAGTCTCTCCTCTGATCTCGTCAGAGTCCCATGAATTGCTTCCGCATATTTGGCACGATCCAGAAATTGACTCGGTATTTCTTCTTCTAGACGGCCTGCTCGCAGACTTGACTCCTACTCGACGGAGTTCTTTTCCAACTCCGGCTCGAGTTTTGACTTCTGATTTAGCATCCTTGGACATCATATCAACCTCCGGTTGTATAGTCGCGACTGACATATATAAACAGTTGCAATTTTTGCGCATCATCAGAAACATCTTTTTTCCGAGTTGTTTTTCCACCGAATGGCTCCGACGGGTCACATGACCGACGAGCTCGTTCGAACCGCACTATACGATTTCCATGTTTCTGAGGGTGCGAAGATTGTGGATTTCCATGGGTACGAACTTCCAATATGGTACTCTTCGATACAGGAAGAGCATCTTGCCACACGAAGTTCCGCCGGCCTGTTCGATGTTTCTCAGAT
>MDSZ01259953.1_pt1 | contig 20342 bp, 20 predicted proteins | sample 811201 | NCBI WGS metagenome assembly MDSZ01 (sample SAMN05326647, study PRJNA326480) | marine metagenome | isolation source: seawater | place: Indian Ocean: North | collected 2010 | reverse complement strand
CTCATAAAAATAGAATATACCAAAAAATAATGCCTGTAAATGCCCCAACCAATAATTTGAATATGTTAGCGCCAACTTTTAATCTCAAAAATATTGATAACAAACTTGTTTCTCTTGATGAAATAAAGGGAGCAAACGGAACAGTTGTAGTATTTATATGTAATCATTGTCCTTATGTAAAAGCTATTGCTAATCGATTAAAAAAAGAAGCTGATGAGTTAATATCACATTCAATTAATACAGTGGCAATAATGTCTAATGATGTTGAGAATTATCCTGAGGACTCATTTGAAAATATGAAAATATTTTCTCAAAAATATAAATTTAACTTCCCATATTTATATGATGAAACACAAGAAGTTGCAAAAAAATATAGTGCTGTATGTACCCCAGACTTTTTTGGTTTTGATGAAAAACTAATGTTAAAATACAGGGGTAGAATTGACTCGGGTGTAATGAATTCAGATAAAAATATCCAAATTCAAAGAGATCTTTATAACGCAATGGTAGCAATTAAAAATACAGGACATGCACCGGCTGAGCAATTTAATAGCATAGGTTGTTCAATTAAATGGAAATAATATGAACGAAAATAATAATAATAAAAATAATAAAGTATTTAAAAAAATTCAAATTTTTGTATCAGATAATATAAAATATATTTTAATATTATTTAGTCTATTATTTTTTATTTTTATTGCAATTCAAACTTATAATTATTTTTTAACTCAGCAGTTAAAAAAAACTAGTATTAATTTTTTCAATTCAATTGAAAATAGTAATGAAATTTTTGATAGTTTAAATGAAATAAAAAATAGCAATAATATATTTGCTACTTTATCAATTTTAAAACTAATTCAAAAAAATAATGAAGATAAAAATTATAATATTTCAAATGAATTATATAAAGATTTAATTTTTTCTAAAGATTTAGATAATATATATAAATCCACTATTGCAATTCATGCTTCTTATACATTAATCAATGCTTCTCTAGTTGAAAAAACAGATATTTATTTAAATGATATCAATAATTATATATCAAACATTAGTGATGAATTATTGAGTTTCTTATCAACTAAAAATGAACTTGAGTATTTGCTGTTATTAACAGACTTAGATATTAAAAATATAGATTATAAAAATAATTCAAAAATATTAGAAAAGTATAATGAAATATATAATTCAAATTTAATTTCATCTTCAGTAAAAGAAAGAGTGAAAAAAATTCATGAGTTCCAACTTTATAATTAAAATATTAATTCTTTTTTCTTTAATATTTACTTCATCTTGTCAGGATAGTTTAGTTTCTTTTAATTCTGATAAAAATATAAAAAATGAAACTGAAATTAATTACTTAGAGGAAAATGATCAAATTGATTTATCAATTAATACAGATTATGAAAATAATTTTATCGATTATTATAGTAATCAAAATATAAAATATAATTTTTTAAATAAAGAATTAGAAAAAATAAAAATAAATAATTTTGAAAGTAAAATTATTAATAATTTGTCTATTAATGTTATTTATATTGATAAAAACTTATATTCAATAAATTCAAAAGGTGAGATATTACAATTTGAACAAGAAACCGGTAAGTTAATAAATAGATATAAAATTGATATACAATCTGATAATAAAATTCCTGTTTCTTTTTCTTTAGTAGGCGATGACTTTATAATTGGTTTTAATAATGGACAAATTATAAGAACAAATAAATTGGGTGAAATATTGTGGTCATATAAAAAAGATGACTTTCTTAATACTCCTATTAAATATTATAATAATCATTTAATAATTCTCTATCCAGAAAGTATTGTAATTTTATCACCAAATAAAGGAGAAATAATTTTTGAGAAAAATTATATTTCAAGAAATATTATTCAATCTACTGGAGGAAAAATTATTAATTATTTTAATTTAATATACTTTATTTTACCTAATAGCGAGTTTCATGGAATAGATACTTTTTTATTAGATGAACACATCTCACAAATTAATAATATAGAAATTAATACATCTTTAAATAATCTTAATGATAAAATACATATTTATAAAAATTTTTTATTATATTTGGATGATGGAAGTACTATTAATACATTTGATTTAAATAATAATAATTTTTTGGTTAAAAATTATCGACTTAACGATATTCAAGATCCTTTAATATACAACAATACAATTATAGCTAAGAGCAAAAAGAATATTTATTTTTATAATATCAAAAATGGTAATTTATTTTTTAGCCTAAATGTTGAAAAAATTCTTAATAAAGATTCAAAGGTTGTTAAAGTTACATCAATAAATAATAAACTTCATTTATTTACAAATTATGGAAAATTATTGATTTTAGATAATAATTTTGAGATAGAAGATCTAATTGATTTAAAAATTCGAAATATAAACAAAATTTTTATTTATCAAGATAAAATATTTATATCTACAGAAAAAGGTACAACTTATATATTTTAATAATGAATTTTTTAATTTTAGGCGCACCTAATGTAGGCAAAACATCAATTTATAATATAATTTGTGAAGACAGTAATAACATTATTCATGAGACTGTTGGAACTACTAGAGATTGGCACATCTCAAAATTAAAAAATAATAATAGTATTAATATTTATGATACACCTGGAATTGAAATTAATGACAATAAATTTATTAATAAAAATTTTTTAAATTTAATTAAAGAAATTGATATTTTTATATATGTTGTCGATTATAAAAATAATAGTTATCTAAATGATATTGAAATAATAAACTTACTTAGAAAATTTAACAGAGATATTATCTTAATAGTTAATAAAGACGACAATTATAAACAAGATAAAAATTTAGACTCCTTTGGTTTAAAGGTATTTTTTTATTTATCTTGTTCACATAAAATTGGTTTTGAAGATTTACTTAGTCATTTAAGTAAATATAAAAAAGATGATAAAAATACTAAAATTAACAATTATTCTATAGGTTTATTTGGAAAGACAAACGTAGGTAAAAGTACTTTATTAAATAAATTAGTTGGTTATGATCGTTCAATAGTTAGCAATAAGCCAAAAACTACAACTGATATTGTTACTTCATCATATTCTTTTAGAGGAATAAATTATTTAATTAAAGATACTGCAGGACTTATAAAAAAAAATAAAATTGATAAAAATTCTTTAGATTATTTTGTTACAAAAAAAACGATTTCGGTAATTAAAGATATAGATTTAAATCTTTTTTTAATTGACGTTAATCAAGGTTTTGATAGTCAATCAAAAAAAATATTCAATATTATTTATCAAAAGTCAAATATATTAATAATTATTATAAATAAAATTGATTTAATTAAATCTCAAAAAAACAAAATATTATCTGATTTAAAAAAAGATATAAATAAACAGTTTTCTTTATCGAAAAATGTTTTTATTTTACCTATTTCAACTTTTTCAATTAAAGATATAAAAAATTTGAAAAGCAATATACATAAATATACATTTAATGTTGATAAAAGTATTTCCACATCTCAAATAAATAAATGGTTAAAGAAGGCTGTATATAACAAGCCACACGCCAGAATTAAAGGTAGAGAAGTAAAATTTAAATATGCTACTCAAGTTTCTGATAATCCACTAACAATAAAAATTTTTTCTAATTTTTCAAAGGAGATTTCAACACATTATAGAAGGTTTATTACTAATAATTTTTATGAATATTTTAAAATTAAAAGTAAACATATAAGAGTAATTTTTTCTAAGTCTACCAACCCCTTTAATTGATGGAACTATCATCAATATAATATTCAATTATGTTTTTATTATAATCAGAGATTTGATCAAGTATATTTGAATTTTCAATTAAAAAAATATTAAAATTATTTAATATATTAAAATCATTATTATTAGTAAAATATAATATTGTACTATAGATTACATATGAAAATACTAAGCCATATATTGTACCAAAAAATTTATCTAATATTAATCCTAAAATCTGTTTGTCTAAATCACTACTAAAAATTTTTCTAACTCTTTTCAGTATAAATAAACTGAGTAAAAATATTAGAGGTATTGAAATTAATACACTTAATATTGATATTAATTGCTCAAAATTAGATAGAAAATCTATGTTAAGGAATAAATTATTTAAGTAATCTGATAAATACTCATATGAATAAATTGTAATAAAAACTGAACCCACCCATGTCAATAAACCTAATACAGAATTTATAAATCCTTTCCAAAAACCAAAAACTACAAAAATACATGTAATAACAATAACAATATAATCAAAAGGTAATAATTCTATATTCAAGTTCATTTTAAATAAAATAAAAGTGATGGTAATGTAATTAATACTCCTATCATAGCAAATATCATTGCTAAACTAGTAAATAAACCAAAAATTATAGTCGGAACGAAATTTGAAAAACAAAGTGTTAAAAAACCAAGAGATATTGCTAATGAAGTAATTAAAACAGCTTTACCAACTGTTTCATGTGATCTTTCTATTGAAGTTTGAATATTTAAATCTTTGTAATTATTTAACTTATATCTATATAAGTAATGTATTGTATTATCCACGGCAATACCAATTGAAATAGCTGCTATTGTTATTGTCATTATATCTAAAGGTATTTTTAATAATCCAATTAAACCTAAAATAAATGTAGAAGCAAAAATATTAGGAATAATACCTAAAATACTTAACTTAACTGATTTAAATAAAATTATAAACATGAAAAAAATTGCCAGTAGAACAAAACCTAATGATTTAATTTGTGACGAAAATAAAGAAGATAGCATATTATTATATAAAACAAGTAATCCATTGATTTTAACCTCTTCTAGATTTTTAAAAGAATTTTTTGAGTAATTGCTTATATCTTCAATTAAATCAGCTCTTTTTATTTCATTGGAGTCTTTTACTCTTGCAGAAATTTTAACCATATTTTCTTCAATATTTAAATATGGAGCAATTAAATCAGATTTATAATTATCTGGAATTTCACTGTATAAAATTGAGAGTTCAAATATTGATAATTTTTCATTATTAATTTGATTTGCTAAATTAATTAAAGAATGAATAGAGCTAACTTTTCCTATTTCATCACGTTCTTCCAGATAATTATGAATTTTTTTAATTGTATTTATTTTGTCTTCGCTAAACCAAACATTATCATCACTACTAAATAATTCATCAGAAAAAATATCTTCATCAATTTCAATATCTTCATCTAGATTATCATTATTTGAAATAACATTATTTATATCATAGTCTTCAAATTTTAAAATAATATCTAATGGAGTTGTGCCACCTAATTCAGTATCAATTAATTGCATACCCTGATATATTTCTGTATTTTTTTTAAAATATTTTATAAATGAATTTTCTACATTTAAATTTGAAATACCATAAACTGCTAATATAAAAATTAAAGAATTAATAAATAAAATTATTTTTTTAAATTTATATGAAATATAAAAAAATTTAGAAATTATAAAAAATTTTATAGAAGAATTATTTTGGTCTAGTTGAAAAAAAGAGATTATAAGAGGCAGTATAGTAAATGCACTAACTAATACAATTATTAGTGCAATAATCATAACCAAACCAAAATCAATTATTGGTTTAATGTCAGATATTAACAGAGATGTAAAAGCTACTGCAGTTGTTAGAAAAGTATAAAAACATGGCCAAAACATAATTTTTAAATTTTTGATTAAATTATTTTCTACATGCAAATAATTATTTAAAATATGAATGTTCATTGATATTGATAATATGAACATCAATGAAAGAAAATTTGCTGAAACTGCTGTAATTTCAAAATTAAAGAATCCCACTATACCTATCATTAAATATACAGAAAAAATTGATGTAATTAATATTGAAAAAACCCATTTAATTTTTCTGAAAATTAAAAATAAAATAATAATAACTAATGATATTACTAATAAACTAAAAACTAAAATATCATTCTTAACAAAAGCTATAACATCATTAGATATCATTTCTACACCACCTAAATAATAATTATAATCTTTGCTTCCTTTATTTATAATATTTCTAATTTTTTTAATTAAAATTTCTCTATCTTTATCAATTTCTGATTTCTTAATGTAATAAGTATTATTTGATAGATATGTTTGTTTATTTATTTTTAAATCTTCTAATTTACTATTATCTTTTAGATAAATTATTATTGATGTAATATTTTTATTTTTATTAATTATTTGATCTTTATAAATTGGACTTTCTGAAAATTCTTTCAGAACATCGCTAATTTTAAATTTTGTATTAAGAATGGTTTCATAATTGTTATTAGATAAGTCTATTAAGCTTGTTTCATTTAAAAAGAGGATAGGGGCTTTATTAATATTAAACACTGAAGAAACTTCTTCAATATCTGCAATTTTTTTACTTATTTCCTCTATTTCATTTAATAATTTCAAATCAATTTCATTTTTAGACTTAATTGCAATGACTAAACTATTTTTATTGGGAAAAATATTTTGATAATAATTAAAATAATTAAAATCTTTATCATTTTGAGCTACTAAAGTATCAGAAGAAGCATCTATTCTAAAATTTTTGATATTAAGGGTTGAAAAAATTAATAAACATATAAAAATAACTGAAAAGAAAATTTTTAAATTTTTACTCATATATAATTTTTACTCTTGATCCTATCGAAGTAATTACTTCATTGCTTATAGTTTTACATTGCACAGCAAAATCTTCTATTCCATATTGATGATTAATTATATCAATCATTGAGCCAATTTTAAGATTATTTTTAGAATTACTTATATCTATTGTAAAACTATCCATTGAAACTCTGCCAATTATTTTAAACTTATTTTTTTTATAATAAACAACACCTTTATTACTTAAAATTCTGGGTATTCCATCTGCATATCCAGCCCCAATAATTGCAATTTTTATTTTTTTATTTGTTTTATATGTCTGATTATAACCAATATACTGATTTTTATTGATTGATTTTATCTGAATAATTTTACAACTTAATTTTACCACTGGTTTTAAATTTTTTTTAAGAATTTTGTTGTTATTATGACCCCCATATAAACCGATTCCTGGTCTAATCATGTCAAATAAATACGACTTTGATAAAGTAGAGCCACTGGAATTTGCCAAACTATATATTATTTTTTTATCTTTATTTAATTTTGATAAATATTTAAAACGATTTTTTTGCAAATCATTATACAAATTATATTTTTCATCCGCACTTGATAAATGACTGAGAATTAATTCAATATTATTATAAATAATTTTTGGTAAATTATTATAAGTGATACCCAATCTATTGATACCTGTATCAATATGCAAACCAATTTTCAATTTTGTATTTTTAACTCTTTTTAATTCATCTAATGAATTGATTATAGGAACTATATTATATTTCATAAATATTTTATGATTATAGTTTTGAATGCCATTTAATACAAAAATTTTTATTTTTTTATTCTTATTTTTAAGTGCAATACCTTCGTCTAAAGTAGCTACAAAGAAATATTTACAATTATTTTTAACAAGTAAATTAAATATTTTTTTATCACCAAGTCCGTATGCATTAGCCTTAATAGTGGGAGCAACAATTAAATTTTTTTTTCTATTTTTAAAAAAATTATAATTTTTTATAAGATTTTTTGTATTTACTTTTAATATAAAACAATCTTTTATCACTCAATAATATTATCATATTCTTCATTAGTTAAGTCACTGAATTTTGTAAAATTTGCATCAAAATGCATTTTTATTGTGCCAATAGGACCATGCCTTTGTTTTGCTATAATAATTTCAGCCTTATTGTAACTTTCTTCAGTTAGTTGCTGCCATCTGCTTATTCTCTCGTTATATTTTAGATCATCTTCTTCAGATTTTCTAATAGGCATCAATCTTTCTAAATAATAACTCTCTCTGTAAATAAACATAACTACATCAGAGTCTTGTTCAATAGTTCCACTTTCTCTTAAATCTGATAACTGAGGTCTTTTATCTTCTCTCTGCTCCACTTGTCTTGAAAGTTGGGATAAAGCAATAATTGGAATATTTAATTCTTTTGCAATTGATTTTAAACCTCTTGTAATCTCAGATATTTCTTGAACACGCCCATCATTTCTTACATTTGATGAGCCACTCATAAGTTGAAGATAATCAATTATAATTAAATTAATATTATATAATCTTTTTAAACGTCTAGCTCTGGATCTAAGTGTAGGAATTGTTAAAATAGGATTATCGTCTATTATTAGATTTAAATTTTCTAGCTCAGATGAAACTTTGGCAATTTTATTAAAATCATTTTTTGTTAGATCTGCCTTTCTCATTTTATCACCTGATATTTTTGTTTGTTCAGCTAAAATTCTAGTAGCTAATTGTTCTGAAGACATTTCAAGTGAAAAAAATGCAACCTTACCACCATCTATAATTTTAATATTTCCAAATTCATCTTTTTCTTCTTTAAATTTTATTGCACAATTAAAAGCTACATTTGTTCCTAGCGCAGTTTTACCCATTGAAGGTCTTCCAGCAATAATAATTAAATCAGATTTATGCAGGCCTCCTAGTTTTTTATCTAAATCTATAAAACCAGTTGGCAAGCCTGAAATATTACCATCTCTCTTGTAAGCTTCACTAATTATTTCTACAGCATTATTCAGTGCTATGTTAAAATTTACAAATTTTCTGTCGGCGTTTCCTGTTTGTGATAGATTATAAAGATCATTCTCAGCATTTTCTATTAATTTTTGACTATCTAGATTTACATCATTTGATGTTTCTTGAATAATTGTATGTCCTAAACCAACTAAATTTCTTTTAATAAACAAATCATATATAATTTTTGCATAATTATAGGTATTTTGCGTTGAGGGAGTGCTATCTTTTATTTGATTTAAATATTTTATATTATCAATTTTATTATCATCATCTGGTAAATAATTTTTTAATGTTATTGGAGATACTAATATATTTTTATCAAGTAAATTTTTAATTGTATTATAAATAATTCTATTATTTTCATTAACAAAATGTTCTCCGGATAAAAAATCTGATATCTTTTCGTAATTCCTATTATCCCATAAAATACAACCAATTAGCGCTATTTCTGCATCTAAATTAGAGAAATTATCTTTTTTTTGAATATCTTTTGTTTTATCAAGTGAATTAATTAATTCAACAGACATAGTTTTTCTTAAACCTAAACAAAATATCAGACAATAGATTTAAGAAAATTATTAGTTAATAAGTTTTAATTATGTGTATAAATTAATTTTTAATTACTTTAACTATTAATTCTGTTTTAACATCAATATATGGACTAACTTCTATTTGATGATCGCCCAAGGATTTAATTTGCTGCCTTATAAGCAGGTCATCAGATTTAACTTTTAATTGGTTTTCACTAAAAAAATCGAGAATTTCTTTTTTAGAAATTGATCCATAAAGTTGATCTTTTTCATCAGCTTCTTTTTTAAAAAGAATTTTAAGATTAGAGAGCTTTTTAATTAAATCTTTTGCCTCATTAAACTTAATTTTCTCTTTTTCTTCCATTTCATCTTTAATTTTATCATAATAGTCTAGGTTTTTTTTATTTTTTCTTAAAGCCATTTTATTAGGCAATAAAAAATTTCTTGCAAAACCATCTTTAACAGAGACTAGGTCGCCTATTTTTCCTAATTTTTTAATATTTGTTGTTAATATAACTTTCATGATGATTGAAATTTATTTGTATACGATAATAGAGATAAAAATCTTGCTCTTTTAATTGCTGTTGATAATTCTTTTTGTTTCTTTTTTGATACACCAGTAATTCTACTTGGAATTATTTTACCTTTTTCACTTAAATATCGAGTGAGAAGTTTGATGTCTTTGTAATCTATATCAGGTGAGTTTGGCTGACTGAATGGACAAAACCTTTTTTTATTCTCAAAAGGAGAATTTGAATTTTCTTCACGATTATTAAATTTTTTTTTAGGCTTTTTCATAATTTAACTTTGTTGGAAGTGTTTGGTGCTTTTTAACTTTTATAAAAATATATCTCAGAATATTATCCCTTTGATTTAAGTCTTTCTTTATTTCTTGGATAACGTTACCTGAAATTTCTATTTGATAGAAATTATAAAAAGCTTTTTTAAATTTATTTATATTATAGCTAAGATCTCTAAGACCCCAATTTTCTTCATTAATTACCTTGCCTGAATTACTAGATATATGATTTTTAAACTTATTTATTTCACTATCCAAAGCTTTTGTGGCTAATTCTGGACTGAAAAGAACTACTACTTCAAAACTATTCATAAAACTCCACGGTTAATCTTATATTTAAAATACAAGAGAAGTTGGACTTGCATATATTATTATTTTCTAATAAATCAAGCAATAATGACATCTTTTGTATTTCCAGGTCAAGGCAGTCAATTCTTAGGAATGGCTAAGGATTTTTATGATAATTTTAAAATCTCAAGAGATACTTTCGAGGAAATTCAAGATTATGTAAGTATTGATCTTAAAAAAATAATTTTTGAAAATGATGAAAATTTATTAAATGTTACAAAATTTACTCAAATTTCAATTTTTACTGCCTCTTTGACAATATTCAAAGCTTATGAAACAGAAAAGGGAGTTGATTTATCAAATACAAAAGTAATGCTTGGACATTCTCTTGGAGAGTACTCAGCTTTAGTATGCAGTAAAAAGATCGATTTAAAAGATTGTAGTTTAATTTTAAAAAAAAGGGGTGAATTGATGAATGATGCTGTTGAACCAAATAAATCAGGAATGGCTGCATTAATCGGATTAGATGTCGTTAAGATTGAAAATATTATATTTGAAAATAATTTAAAAATTGAAGTAGCTAATGATAATTCACCAATGCAAGTTGTTATTTCAGGTCAAATAGACGAAATCAATAAAGCAAAAGATATATTTTTGAAAGCAAATATAAAAAAATTTGTTCAACTTAATGTATCAGCCGCATTTCATAGTAATTTTATGATTGAAGCTCAATCAAGATTAAATAAAGATATTGAAAATTTAAAATTCAATTTTAATGATGTAAAAGTTATTTCCAATTATAATGCTCAACCATCCAATAATAATAATATACTAAAAGACTGTTTAAAAAAACAAATGGCTAATAGGGTAAGGTGGACCGAAAGTATTGAAAATTTGCTTAAAACTGGTGAAAATAAAATTATTGAAATAGGTCCAGGTAAAGTTTTATCAGGTTTAATTAAGAGAATCTCAAATTCTTTTGATATAAGTTCAATCTCAACTATTTCTGATATAAAGTAATGAATTTAGACAATAAAAAAGTTTTTATAACAGGCGCATCAGGAGGTATTGGCAAAGCAATATGTGAAAAATTTTTAAATAAAAATTTTACTTTAATAATTACATCTTCGTCATCAGAGAAAATTAACAAACTAAAAGATCATTACGGCAAAGAACATTTTTATTATAAATTAGATATTTCAGACAAAAATAATCTAGAAAAGGTTTTAATCAATATTTCAAATGATCACAAAGATTTATCAGTAATAGTAAACAATGCAGGAATAACAGAAGACAGTTTAATATTTAGAATGAAATATGAACAATGGGATAAAGTAATCAAAACAAATTTGGAGTCTAATTATTTAGTAATAAAGACATTATTACCTAATATGTTATCAAATAAATATGGTAAAATAATTGGCATTTCATCTGTTGTTGCTTCTACAGGTAATGCAGGTCAAGCAAATTATGTTGCATCTAAATCGGGTATGATTGGATTATATAAATCCATAGCTCAAGAAGTGGCAAGCAGAAACATCAATATCAACATTGTATCTCCAGGTTTTATTACCACACCAATGACTGAAAAACTAAATGAGAATCAAAAAAAAGATTTATTATCAAAAATTCCTATGAAAAAATTTGGGAGTCCAGTCGATGTAGCTAATCTAGTGTATTTTTTATCAAGTAATCAATCTGAATACATAACTGGTCAAAATTTTAATGTAAATGGTGGGATGATAATGTTTTAATTGGTTGACATTCAATCAAATAATATTTTAAAAGAAAAAAGGAGAAAATTATGAGTGATATTCAAGATCAAGTTAAAAAAATTGTTATTGATCATTTGGGAATAGATGAGTCAAAGGTTGTTCCTGAAGCAAAATTTATAGATGATCTAGGGGCAGATAGCTTAGATACTGTAGAATTGGTAATGGCTTTTGAAGAAAAATTTGGAATTGAAATTCCAGATGATGCAGCTGAAACCATTCAAACTGTTCAAAATGCAATCGATTACATTGAAAGTAAAAAATAATTTTTTAATTTTTAATGAGAAGGGTAGTTGTTACAGGTATTGGTTTATTAACTACTTTGGGAGCAAGTAAGAAAGATACTTGGAATAATTTAATTAGTGGTCATTCTGGTATAAAAAAAATTAATCATTTTGATGTTTCAGATCTTCCTTGCCAAATAGCAGGTTACATTTCAAATAATCCTGATGATAAACATTATTTTAACAAAGATTCTTCTATAGATACCAGAGATATTAAAAGAAACGACCGTTTTATACAATATGGACTTGTTGCTGCAAAAATGGCTGTAGATGACTCAGGTTTATTAAATTTAAACGATGAACAAAAATTGAGAGTTGGTGTATCTGTTGGTTCCGGCATTGGTGGATTGGAAACAATTTACGATGGAGCACTAACTATAAACAACAGAGGAGTTAAGAAACTTTCTCCTTTTTTTATTCCCTCATCTTTGGTAAATTTACTTTCTGGTCAAATTTCAATTAAATATGGCTTTAAAGGACCAAACCACTCTGTTGTAACAGCGTGCGCGACCGGAGCTCATTCAATCGGGGATGCTGGAGAAATGATTAGAAGAGGAGCCTCTGATGTAATGATAGCGGGTGGATCAGAAGCTGCTGTATGCAAATTAGGTATTGCAGGTTTCTGCGCTGCAAGAAGTTTAAGTACATCATATAATAATAACCCAAAACATGCATCCAGGCCTTGGGATAGGGATAGAGATGGATTTGTAATGGGTGAAGGATCAGGTATTGTTGTTTTAGAAGAATTAGAATTTGCAAAGAAGAGAGGTGCAAAAATTTATGCCGAACTTTTAGGGTATGGAATGTCTGGTGATGCTTATCATATTACAGCACCATCTGAAGATGGAGATGGAGGTTATAGGGCAATGAAAGAGTGTCTAAATATGGCAAAAATTTCTCATGAAGAAGTAGATTATATAAATGCACACGGTACATCAACTGTTAAAGGTGATGAAATCGAACTAAATGCCATATTAAAATTATTTAAGAATAAAATTAATGTTAGTTCAACAAAGTCATCAATAGGTCATCTTTTAGGTGCTGCAGGAAGTGTTGAGGCTATTTTTTCAATTATGTCAATTAATTCAAATTTAATTCCTAAAACTTTAAACTTAGAAAATCCTGTTGAATCCAAACATGTTAATTTAGTCAAAAATGAGCCATTAGAAACAAAAGTTGATTATGCTCTTAGTAACTCATTTGGTTTTGGAGGTACAAATACTGCATTATTATTTAAAAAGTTTTAGTAGATACTTATTAATTTTATTTATAATATTTACGTTGTTTTTTTTATATCTCATTAATATAAATAAACAAACAAGTAAGAATATAATTCTTATTCAGAAAGGTGAAGAAATAGATACAGTTATTAGAAAAAGTTTTAATAATTTAAGTTTTTTTGATACTTTAGTTTTTAAATTTTATTATAGGATTTACCAATTTAACAACAATGGTATTCACTATGGTGAGTTTTATATTAATAATGAAATAAATTTCTCTAATTTTTTAAAAATTATTAGCAAACCGACTAATATATTAAATAAAATTACAATTGTTGAAGGTTGGTCTAAAAATCAATTAAACGTTGAGCTTTCTAAATATTTTAGTGATATCTTTGATGTAAAATATTCAGATATATTAGCTGACACTTATTACTTTCAAAAAAATGAAAAATTTATAAATTTTATAAATAGATTAAAAATTTTTAAAAATAATGTTATTGATAAAAATATAAATAACAAATTTTTTGAAAATTTTAATGAAGAAGATCTTTTTATTATTGGTTCCTTAATTGAAAAGGAAGGTAAGGATGATTTTGATAAGAAAAAAATTTATTCAGTTATAAAAAATAGAATAAAAAAAAATATGAAACTACAAATTGATGCAACTGTATTATATGCAATAACAAATGGTGATTTTAATTTAAAAAGAAAAATTACTTATAAAGATCTTAAAATCAATCATCCTTATAATACATATATAAATAAAGGCTTGCCACCTAGGCCAATATCCTATGTTGGCACTAAAACAATTGATTTAATTATGAAAGATTATAATACCAATTACTTATTTTATTTCTATAATGATAATTTAGGTAAACATGTTTTTTCAGAAAATTTCAATGAACATAAGAAAAAATTAAATGAGTTCAGAAAAACAAAATAAATTAATTATAATTTCATCACCATCGGGAGCTGGAAAAACAACTTTGTGTAAGCTTTTATTAAAGAAAATGAAAAATATTTCTCTATCAATTTCATATACTTCTAGAAATAAACGCCTTAATGAAATTAATGGAAAGGATTATTTCTTTGTAACTGAAAAAAAATTCTTTAATTTAAAAAAGAAAAAATTTTTTATTGAAACGGCTAAAAATTTTAATAATTATTATGGCTCGCCTTTTAAAAATATTAATAATGCAAAAAAAAATAATAATAATTTACTATTTGATGTTGATTGGAAAGGTGCAAGAAAAATTAGAAAATATTATAAAAAACAAAATATAATTGATTTTTTTATTCTACCACCTACTAAAAAAGAATTAAGAAAAAGACTTATAAAAAGAGGAAGAGATAATATTAATGAAATTGATTTAAGATTATCTTATGCCATTAAAGAAATGGAACATTACGTAGAATATAAATATGTTTTAATAAATGAAAATGTAAAAAAAACAGTCAACGAAATCATTAAAATTATTGAATTTGAAAATTTTATTCAATTAAATAATGCAAAATTAGATAAAAAATTAAAAAGTATTATAAATTTTAATTAATTCCTTAAATGTAATTTGATCAATTCTTTTATTAGCTATCTCTTTATTTAAACTCTTTTTTAAATTTATATTATTTAATATTTTTTTTCTTCTATTCATAAAAATATTTTTTGAGAAGCTCTCAGCTTTTTTCCAATTAATATATTTTTTTTTCATTTTAAATTTGACTACCGAAGAGGTTACTTTTGGTTTTGGGTAGAAGACACTAGGATTTATACTAAAACAAATATCATAATAACATGTTAATTCATTAAAAAATTTATATTTATTTATTTTGATTCTATTGTAATCAAATTTATATGCCATTTCTTTTTGAAGCATAAATACCATTTCATCAATTTGCTTATAGTGCTTAAATAATTTAAGTATAACTTTAGAACTAATGTTATATGGTAAATTTGAAACAACATTAAAATTATTTATAAATTTAAATTTAAATTTTAAAATATCATTATTATAAATTGAAACTATTTTATTGTTTTTATATTTATCTATCAGATATCTATATAAATAATCGTCCTTTTCTATTAAAATGATATTTTTAGGTTTCTTTTCTAAAATAATATCTGTTAAAAAACCATAACCTGGCCCAACTTCAACTATATTTTTATTTTTAATTGATAATCTATCAGCAATTTTAATTCCAATATTTTTATCTTTTAGGAAATTTTGTCCTAGTGATTTTTTTGGTTTTTGCATAATAAATTCTATTCTTATTAATCATTTTAATAAAATTAAAACAATTTAATAAAGATTTATCTGAAACATTTCTCTTACCTACTAAATTGTAAGCAGTTCCATGATCAGGAGATGTTCTTATAATGCTTAAATTTCCTGTATAATTTATACCTGAAAAATTACTAATAAATTTGAATGGAATTAATGCTTGATCATGACTAATAAAAATAAAGCAATTGTATTTATTTATATTATTTTTTATTAACATTGAATCAGCAGATATTGGTCCATCAATATAGATTCCAGATTTTTTAATTTTATTTATTTCTGGTAATATAATTTTTATTTCTTCGGTACCAATCTTACCATTCTCTCCTGCATGCGGATTTATTCCTGATATTAAAAATTTAGGATTTTTTATATTAAAATCTTTTTTTAGTGTATTATTCAAACCTTGAATTCGTTTATAAATATAATTTTTTTTCTTAATTGTAGTTGTTATTGAATTTATATTAATATGAGTTGTTAATGGAGTAATTAATAATTTTTTATAATACATTAACATATTTGAATAATTTTTATTATCAAGTTCCTGCAATAATTCTGTGTGACCAATAAATTTTTTATTAATTTTCTTTATCAATAAATCTTTTCTTATGGGCAGAGTAATCATACCTACGAAGAATTTTTTTTTACATAATTTAAAACAATGTTTAATTGATTCATAAGTATTTTCTTCATTAGAATTAGCAAAGAAATTATATATATTTAAACAATTTTTTTTGTATTCAAAATTTTTAATATTTTTATTAATAATATTAACTTTAATTTTTATTTTTTTAGATTTTAAATAATTACTAAAAAGTAAAAAATTTGTAAATAAAACAAATTCTTTATTTTTTTTTGACATATATATTTTTAGAAGTAATTCAATTCCTATTCCATTAATATCGCCAATTGTTAATGCAATTTTTTTATTCATTAAATAAAACTAAATTATATTTTTTAGAATATTCTGTTATGAATTTTTTTTCTACTTCATTTACTGTTATTTCAATTTTTTTATTAATTTTAACATTTGAAAAAATTTCTTTATTAAATTTAATATCACATAAAAAAATGTATGTTATTTTATCCTCATTAGTAAAAACTATAAAATCATTTATGTCTAATAAATTATCTTTAAGTTGTTGATTTAATTTAATAAATTCATAATTTTTATGAGTGATTTTATATTTATTTATGTCTAATTTATTGATATTTTTGCATGTTAAAAATTCATTATTAATTTTATCATTGGACTCAACACTAAATATTTGCACAATTAACCCATCATATGTTTTGAAATATTTATTTACTGATACAACAGTTAAAAAATTATTATTTTTAATTGTGTAAAAATTTCTATTTTTAAAATTATTATTTTTAATTAATTTACTAATTTTATTTATATCTTCTAGATCCTCTACTTTAGAGAAATACTCAATATTGTTTGTATTTAAAAAATTTTCAAAAATATCAATATTCTTAAATTCTTGAGACTCAAATAGTTTTTCAAATTCTTTAATCTTATTTAAATCCAAGTTGATGTATTTGACTTTATAATTATATAGAAGATTATCATCATTATTATTAAAAATATAATTTCTTTTAGAATTTAATATATCTTCTAGTATAATTTTTCTTATATAGTCTAATTTAATATTTGATTTTATTATTTCTTCATCATGAATTATATTATTTTTATTTATGTTTCTTTCTTCAATTACATTAAAATATATTTCGTCAATTTTACTTTTTAAATTAATGTTATAGTTTTCAAGATTGAAATAAATAAAAAAAAGATTTACTGAAATATAATCTTCTATAATTTCTTTTTCATTTAATTCAAAATTATCTCCGATAAAATCTAAATATTTTTTTCTATTTTCTAAATCTACACTTGTAAATGAAGTATTATTTATTTTAAAAATTATTTTATTTTCATTTGCTAAAATAATTTTATGACTATTATAAAAAATAAATATTGTATTTATAATTAGAATAAAAATTATAATATTTATATAATTAATTATTAATTTTTTCAAATAAGGCATTATCGATATCTCCAGTATCCCATTTTATATCTTGCTTATCTTTTTCTGATACAGCTAAGTTTGTTGATTTGTATGATCCTATGTTCTTAAATGAAAACATTAAGGTTAATATATCTTGAGGTTTTAAATTATCTTCTTCATAAGATTTTCTATTAAAATCTATATTAATTCCAAAACATTCATCAAAATAGCTATAACCAATACCATACTCTGTGTTTATCTCTTTTTGTAAGTCATATAAACCAGATATTTGAATTTTCGAGAAATTTAGAAATTTTTTACTTTTGTAAGAATAATTTAAAGTTTCTGTATCTTGAGTAATTATACCATCAGTCTTACTTTTTTGATCTAGATATGACAAATTTATTTCTCCAAATCTATTTGGTGTATTAGAATTAATATTTTGTTTTTTTAAGAAGTTTTCATTTGCGTCATATCTAAAATTATAATTTAATTCATAATCATTTTTATATTCTATTGAACCCAAAAGATCACTTAATTTATCATCATTACCTTGCTCTGAATGAAAGTTACTGTTGTCTGTAAATTCATAGCTTTGAAATATATCAATTTTTGTAGTTTCATTATAAATATTTAGCCCATATATAATTCTTTTAGAATTATCCATTTTATCAGAGCCACTGTATCTATTTAAGTTTGTAATATTTTCTATGGTAAAATTATTATTTGACGAGTCTTCATTTGAAATTTTATTTGTATTTGATATTCCTGGAGTCAAAACAAATTGTGTATGAGGTTTATATGTAAAATCAAATAGACCTTTATTTAGTTTAAAGGGTGACTCTATGCTCATTCCAATAATTGGAAATAATCGATAATGTGTACCTGAATGAAATTCATTTGATTGCAAAAGTTTATTTTCTGTTTCAAATAATTGATTATATATTTCAGCCTCACCAGTAATTTTAGAATTATATTTCATAAAACTTTTAGATAAGTAATATTTGTGGGATAATTTTTGTTGGTTTTGAGAATGTATAGAAGTATTTTTGTCTCTAAATATATTATAAAATTCATAAGTATTATTTGAATTATAACCATTTATTATTTTATTCCCTCCATAATATTTTACATTAGGTAGGACTGTTGGAATTGTTTTATTATCTTCATTTTTTTGACTGGTTTGGTAAAAATTCATATTAAATTTAAAATAATCATCTATTTTTCTTAAATTGTATCCTTCAAACGTAATATTTGTGGATAGTGAATTAGTATAACTTAAATCATCATTTGGATTTGTAATCTGAATGTAGTTTTGAGATGTTTGTAAAGCTGAGTTTATGTTTAATTTGTATTTTTCATTTAAATTTTTTCTATAATTAGTTATTAAACTTGCATCTTTTAGCCATTTGTCACTGTTATTTCTCTCAAAATTTGAGTCAAAAGTAAAGTCTAGCGATAATTCTCCACCAGATAAAATTTGGTTGTAATCAAATAAAAACCTTTGAGAAGAATCTACACCACCACCATAATTTATAGAAGGAGTAAATGTTAATTCTTTATCAGGAGAAATATTAAAATAATAAGGAAAAGATGTGTACTGCGAAGTTTTAGTATCAAAAAAATTTAAAGCAATTGTAGGGGATAAAAAACCTGATTTTCTCTCCTTTCTTAAAGGAGATGGTGTAACTAAATAAGGTATATAAAATACCGGTGTATTTAAAACTCTCATTTTAGAATGTTTTTGGTACAAAAATAAATTTTTATTATCATGTAGAATTTTTTCACCCTCTAATTGCCAAGTTGGACAAATAAAATTTGCAATTTTGATTCTTGATATACAAGGCGAATAAACACCTTTTGAAATTATATCCACTTGACCAGATCTTTTTCCTGATTTTCCAATAATTCTTGAACCATCAGATAGTCTAATTTTTATATCTTTAAATTCACCATATTCTAAATTTTTTTCAAAATAACCCTCTGAGCCGTAATAAAAATTATTTTCCCCATCTTTGAAACTAAATGAAGTTGGTAGAATAATTTTTTCTTCTTTTTTATTATAAATTATTAAATCAGATATTATTATTTGATTTTCTTGAGCAATTTTTGCATTACCTCTAGCTATAATATTTTCTTCATTATCATATGATATATTATCAGCATAAATTAATATTTCTTTTGCTGAATTTATATTTGGAAATATAAATAAAAAAATGAAAAATATATATAAATATTTCTTTTTAATAAAATTTAATTTTTTAATCATTTTCAATTTTAATTATTTGATATAAACCAATAATAAAGGGTATAAAAAATATTGTAGCATAAGATATAAAAAAATTAATACTTAGAGTTATTGTAAGTTTTGTTATAATTTCTTTAAAGAAAAATATTAAAAACCCAACTAAAATAGAAAAAAATAATACTTTAAAAAAATTTTCATTTCTTTTAAATTTTCCAGAAAATCCAATGACG
>MDSZ01155934.1_pt1 | contig 20342 bp, 17 predicted proteins | sample 811201 | NCBI WGS metagenome assembly MDSZ01 (sample SAMN05326647, study PRJNA326480) | marine metagenome | isolation source: seawater | place: Indian Ocean: North | collected 2010 | reverse complement strand
TCTAGTAGGAGACCTAAAGACCATTAAAACTGCTCGAAGGTGGAGAAAAATGCTAGGAGGAGGACTTCGACAAGCAGGTATTGTAGCTTCAGCAGGCCTATATGCTCTCGAAAATAATATTTCGCGTCTAAAAAAAGATCACGATAAGGCTGAAATATTAGCAACTGCGCTTCAAGAGCTTGATATAAAGATTCTCGAAAAACCTCAAACCAACATGGTGATACTAGATCCTGAAGTAGATACCACTACCTTAAGAAATTATCTCGCGAAGAGGAACATTCGTATCGCGGGACATAGACTAGTGATTCACAAAGATATTAGTGATGGAGATATAGAGAAAATTATCTTAGCGTGCTCTCAGTATAAAAATGATTAGCAAGAATGGATCTGAGACAAAGCAGATTGGCATTAAGATGCAAATACTGGCTTGGCTTGTTTTCCTATTAATAATAGGAGTTTATCTGCAGGAAAAAATTGAATCCAAGAAAAACCATAATGAGATACCAGAAAAAATTTTAGGGCAAAATGAATTCAAAGAAGTTCATTTGCGTCAAAACCGCCTTGGTCATTATACAGTTAAAGGGGAAATTAACGGATTTTCAGTCACATTCTTAGTAGATACCGGAGCAACCGGAGTGGCAATTCCAGTAAATATTGCAAAAAAAATATCTTTGCCTTTTGGTAGGCGCCTAAAAACAAGCACTGCTGCCGGTGATACTATCGCTTACCTATCTCGATTAGAAACGGTTAAGGTTGGTCATATAATACTTAGCGATGTCGAAGCTGCTATCGTTCCAAAAATGCAGACCAACTACATTTTGCTAGGGATGTCTTTCTTAAAACATATCGAGTTAATTCAAAGAGACGGACTCTTGACACTGCGTCAAAGAGGTTAGGCTAATTGCCTAAAGAATGCTATCAACTTCTGAAATCATTTTTGGATACACAAGCCTCTTCAAGCTGCTCTCAAAGCGCGCCCCAGTGGTTTACTCCCAAGCACATCGGTAAACATTCCATCCGCCCAGACGGTATCACCGTTAATAAGAACCTGAGTGACTATACCTTCTGGTCGATTAACCATTTGTTTATGATCAAAAAGCTCTCGATACTCAAGCCTTCGAGTTTCATTGCAGTCCCATAACTCAAGAGCCTTTGGATCTATCAAAACAACGTCTGCTTGCTTGCCAAGATCTAAGGTGCCTACGTCAATACCGAAAAAATTTGCCGGCTCACTAGTAAGTCTTTTTACCATTTTTGAAACAGTCTGAAGATCCCTTTCCTGTGCAAGTTTAAGTGACATCAGATTTGCATCAAAGAAAGCCATATTTGTGATGTGTGCCCCAGAATCATTAAAACCAGGAAGCGCTGACTCGTCCAAAAGCAAGTCTAATGTGGCTTTGTTACCCACGTTTGCAACATCCGCCCAAAAACGGAAGTCCTTGTCATACTCGCGCAATAGATGAAGTAAAAAGTCAGCCTCATCTAAAATATCATCTGAAAATTTATCAAAAACATCCTTCTCTCGTGCTGATCTTGCTGAAGAGCCAGTTTCTTTATAATTCTTCAGCCTATCAAGAACTTCTTGCATAGACTCTCCATCCCATTCGGGGATGGGAGCACCATCAAAATACAAACTATTTAAGTCTCTGATAACCAAATGATCTGGCAAGCCAAGACGAGTTCTCAGTGCTGCAAAGCTTCTACCTCTGCGCCCGTGATACCAATCACGCCTAAATTCCTCAATAAATTTTTCGTCATTAAGTAATGCTTTTCTGCCTGACACGTCATCATATTCTTTGGCAATGAGCTTGCAAGTAGAAGGAAGTTCTTCAAAGAGAGGGCTAACTATTCCATCCGACCAAACTCGAAAATTTGTTCCAAGCGCCTGAAAGTGTAATTTGCCTTTAAATAACCATGAATTTAGTAGTTTGGCAATCTTTAAAAAACTACGCCCAGTCTTTGGCGCAACTGCCATCTCCATAGCTGACAAAGCGGATGTTTTAAGAGTTTTACCAAATAAGCGTCCACTGGTTAAGGTAAAATAAAAGATCGCCTTCAGACGATTCTCTATAATAGGCGTGGTTTGCCAAACGCGATCTCGCGTTCTGACAATCTTTAGCAATCGCTTTAGTTCTGAAAAACTAGCAAATTGCGTTGGAATGCGCTTTTCAGTATTTGGAGAATTGGAAAGGTAGTGAAATGGCAATCCATCAGTACTCAAACCTAGGTAACCCTGATCCATGGCATCGCTTAACAAATCCTCCATTCGGATCATCTCGGATTCGGTGGGAGATCTACTCACGCTATTCTCTAGACCCATAGCCTCTACTCTCAACATAGAATGAGGCACAAAAACTCCAATATTTGGTCCCAAGGGTATTTCATCAAGGTGCTGGAAATAACCTTTTGTGTCTTTCCAATCAATAACCTCCGCTATTTTTCTAAGCACCTTCTTCGGGATATTCTCTACGCGAGTAAAGCAATCAACAATAGGTTCTTGGGACTTTTCCTCCTGGGTTCCAAAGCACGTTCCAAGGCTACAATTTCCGACCAAGACGGTTGTCGTACCATGGCGAACTACTTCAGGAAGTCCAGGTTCAAGATCAACTTCAAGATCTAGGTGTGTATGAATATCTAATAAACCCGGCATCAACCATTGATCAGATCCATCGAGCACGTTGGCAGCCTGAGATCTAGGCAGATCTTTTCCTATCGCCGCTATTTTCCCTTCAGAGATAGCAACATCTCTCACTGTGGCAGGGTTGCCGGTACCGTCAAAAACTAGAGCACCAACGATTAGAGTATCAAAATCCATAATGAGCCCATAAACATTTTTTTCTAGAAAAACAACCAAACACGAAAATATTTATTTGTAATACTAATGTTAAAGGTCTAAATCGCATGTGCCAAGTGAACCTAAACATATTAAAATTTGAACCCAAATAGAAGATATACTGAAATGAGCCAAATACCTTTCGAAAATACTTACACCTCCCTACCCGGAAAACTTTTCAGGCATACCAATCCGACCGCGGTCAAACAACCTGGCCTGATTTCGATTAATAGTGACTTGGCGAAGGATCTGGACATTAACTTAGAATGGCTGCACTCGACCAATGGAATTGAAACTCTCGCTGGAAATCATATAGCAAAAGGTTCCGAACCAATTTCAACTGCTTACGCAGGACACCAATTTGGTGTTTACAATCCTCAATTAGGGGATGGCAGAGCGATTTTGCTGGGTGAAGTATTGTCCCTAAAAGGAGAAAGATTCGACTTGCAGTTAAAAGGTAGTGGTCGAACCATTTACTCCAGAGGCGGGGATGGTCGTTCCGCTCTTGGTCCAGTACTAAGAGAATATCTGCTCAGTGAAGCAATGCACATCTTGAGCATTCCCACCACACGAGCACTTGCTGCTGTTACAACTGGCGAAAATGTAGTTCGAGATCGAATCCTACCGGGCGCTATATTAGCCAGAATAGCCAAGAGCCACATACGTATAGGAACTTTCCAGTATGCAGCAGCCACTGAAGATATTAAAACCTTATCAGCACTTACAGATTACACACTGAACAGACACTACGCGGATACCAAGCAAGAGATACCAGCCCTTTCACTTCTAAAATCCGCTGTAAAAGCTCAAGCAGAGCTTGTATCTCAGTGGCAGTTGGTCGGATTTATTCATGGCGTCATGAATACCGACAACTCGCTTGTAAGCGGTGAAACAATTGATTACGGCCCTTGCGCCTTCATCGATCATTATCATCCTGATAAAGTGTTTAGCTCGATAGATCATGGTGGAAGGTATTCTTACAAAAATCAACCCGCAATAGCTCACTGGAATCTTACAATGCTTGCTCAAGCACTACTTCCCCTAATACATAAGAAAACAGAAACTGCAGTGGAAATGGCGCAAGAGGTCATAAATATCTTTCCAAAACATTTTTCTACCCATCATAATTCTGGCCTAGCACGGAAATTGGGTATTAGTAATCTTCAAGATACTGATAGTGAACTGATTAATTCTTTATTTGAAACAATGTCAACCGCCAAATTAGACTTCACTCTTACCTTTAGATATCTATCGGACATTGCCAATCTAAAAAGCTCGGAAGAGAAGATAGATACACCACAAAACATTGAGAAGGGGTTGAAAAGCTGGCTTCCCAGATGGTTGAAAAGATTGGAGTTGGAAAAAATCGGCGCATCTGAAAGACAAAAAAGCATGTACAAAGTAAATCCTGTTTTCATTCCGAGAAATCACCTAGTCGAGCAGGCTATTAAGCGCGCTACAGAAGATGGGGATTTCTCGGAGTTCCACTTGCTCATCAAAGTCCTCAGTAGTCCTTTTTCATACAAATCTGATTACGAACGTTATGGAATACCTCCTAGGCCAGATCAAGAGGTGAAGCAAACTTTTTGCGGGACGTAAGCGTTTATAGAAACTTGATGTCATAATTGAGGCGAACTCGACGAAAATTGAGAAGGTTATGCTATCTAATATTGCTCAAAAAATATTGCTAAAGATTGGCCCTGAGATAGCTCACGATCTCATGATCATGGGCTTAAAAAAAACATGCAATACCCCATTGGCTAGTCTTTATCGACAAGATTTATCCTCCAAACCTGTATCGGTAATGGGATTAGAATTCCCTAATAGAGTAGGACTAGCAGCAGGATTGGACAAAAATGGTGAAGCAATTGATGCCTTCTATGATATGGGATTTGGCCATGTGGAAATAGGCACGGTAACTCCAAGAGCACAGTCAGGAAACCCCAAACCACGCCTCTTCCGAATTCCAGAAAAAAAAGCGATCATAAATCGCATGGGATTTAATAATCAGGGAATAGAACAAGTCTTATGCAATTTATCAAGAAGAAAGACGCAAGGTGTAGTCGGAATAAATATTGGCAAAAACAGGGATACGCCGCTGGAGAAAAGTTCAGAAGATTATTTGGTGTGTTTAGATCAGGTTTATTCTTTCGCTTCCTATGTGACCATTAATATTTCTTCCCCGAATACTCCTGAACTGCGCTCACTGCAATTTGGATCATTTCTACCAGAACTTTTAAGCACTCTAAAGGAAAGACAAGATCAACTAGCTAATCATTACGATCGTTATGTACCCTTGGCAATTAAAATAGCTCCGGATTTGAACATCTCAGAAATTAAATCTATCTCAGAAGCGATATTGGAAATTAAGCTGGATGGGATAATTGCAACTAATACCACAGTTGATCACTCGTCGGTACTTGGCCTTAGGCATTCGAAAGAGATAGGCGGACTAAGCGGTGCACCCCTATTTGATAGGTCAATAAAAGTGATAAGCGCTCTATACGAACTGCTTGGAAATAAGATACCTATAATTGGCGTCGGCGGAATAATGACTGCGGAGAACGCCGAGAAAACTTTTTCCTCAGGGGCAAGACTCATTCAAATCTATAGTGGATTTATCTATCATGGCCCGACTTTAATAAAAAGAATCAATAGCCTCCATGGTTAGATTAAAACCCTTAACAGTAAGTATTGACTGGAACATCAGACGTAAAAACGCAAAAGGTTCCAGTTAAATAGCTACAACCAATTGCCATGAAATCCAAATGGCACTCGTCGCGGCAAATGTATTATTGCAACAGGGCCTTCTGAAATGTTGCATGCATCCAAAATTACCACATCACTTGAATCAATATTCTGATCATAGGAATAGGACAACAACCAACCATCGTCTTCTTCTGAAGCATCTTGCTTAGCTATAAACACGGGTTCCATAAAGGCTTTGTGATCTCCGACACTGTAAATTTCCGACCCGCCACTCACCAAATCATATTTTTTTAATCCATTTGGAGAAAAATCTTTTGTAAAAGTAGAGGCATAACCATAACGATAATTCTTACCTATTCTGGATTCATTAATCCTTGGAAATTCTATTGCCGCGTCATCAAGCTGGCTTTCCTTAACCTTTCCATCGCTACTTGAGATCTCCCACCGGTAAAGATTTCCAATTCCTTCACTTGGACCCAACCTGTCTTTATCAAACATTTTTGAATGCCTCACCACATCTATAACCACTGTTCCTGATTCATCTTCAAACGCATTCATCGGATGAAAAACATAGCATGGTTCTACTTCATGCCAAGTTACTTCATGAGCTGCGCCATTACGTGGCAGCAATCCTACGCGAGCACCGTATTCCGGATGCCATTTATAGGGTAGTGAAAACCCCGCTTCAAAAATATCCTGATCAAGGATTACCGGAAGATCGAACAGAATAAAATACTGCTTAGTTATCATACAATCGTGAACCATAGGCTGACCCGAAACCGGAACATCAACTGCACGACTAACCAAACCCATATTATCTATAACTAGGTGTTGAATGTGATGCCAAAAGGGTGAATACACGGCCGCATGGAGCTCTCCAGTATCCGGATCAAGGTGAGGATGCGCTGAAAGACCCCCCGGTAACGTACCTTCAAGATTGGTCCTTCGTATCGTATCTAACCTCTCGTCCATTTCTATGGGAAGGTTTCCTGCCTCAACCAGTGCAAGCGTCTTTCCCGCATGCTTCATGATGTTGGTATTCACAACACCGGAACCCAACTGCAACTCACCACGAGGACCAATTACTTCTGGCAGGTTGAGTTTCTCTACCACATCATCGTCCCGCACAAATCGACTATGAAATTTCAGTGCTTTACCGTCCCTTAGATACAAACCATGAACCATCCCGCTTCCCAAAAACCAATGATGAGTAGCCGGATCTGGATCTATTGGATTTGGCCCAATTCGAGCAAGACATCCATCAAGTTCCTTAGGTATTTTACCCGTGACTGATAATGTTTCGGCTGTCAATTCATCTTCTAACGGCGCAAAGTTTCCGATTAAATACTGATTGTCTTTCATAACTGGGAACTCGAATGAAATATTCATTTTTAAATTTGTGGTCACTAGTTTAATACAAAAAAAACGAGTACGTATGTATTGGTATACAATATCTCGGCTTAAAATAAATTTGAGTAGAATGGAAAAATTTGGAGATGCGTGGCAATTATGCTGTCTGTAAAAAATATTTTGGTTTTTGCCACTCTCATATTTAGCCATTCCACCCTCGGGAACGTTAATTGCGACAAGGAAAATGTCATCTTAAAAACCCAGGGTGAGATTGATTCTTTTCAACTAGACTATGGTATTTGTGATGTTTTACTTGGCTCTTTAACAATTCGAGAGTCGGTTGATGATGATATAAAAGATCTTCTGGGACTTAATGGATTAAAGGTTATTAAAGGAAGCTTAGTTATCGAATCCAATAATAGCCTAAAGTCTCTAGAAGGCTTGGATTCACTCGTTAGCATAGGTTCAAACCTAACGATTTTTTCGAACTCTAACCTCTCTGATATAAATTCTCTATCAAATTTAATTCGTGTAACTGGCACATTGTTAATTGATTCGAATGACGCTTTAAACAGTTCAGCCGGGATCGGAAATTTAAAGCAGGTAGGGAAATTACAAATTCGTAATAATGACGCTCTCGATGAAATCACCAGCTTTTCTAACCTCTATGGAATCACTGAGTTAGATATTTACAATAACGATGCTTTATCAACCCTATCAGCTTTCGAAAATTTAGTGAATGTTTCCGGTGACGTCAGACTACAAGACAATAGAATTCTTTCTGATCTAACAGAATTTAAAACACTATCTTTTATCGGCGGTGGACTAGAAATAAATAACAACCCTTCACTATCCAGTTTGACCGGATTTGAAGGCGTCATTTCTATTTCAGGGAACTTAAAGATTTTATCAAATAGTCAGCTTGACGACTGTGACGCTTTAGTACTACTTCTCGGTTGGCCTTACAATCCTTCAGAAGGTTCTGTCGGTGGCAGTATTGTGATAACCGGCAACAAATCAGGATGCAGATCAATCGATGACATATTAGCAAACTCTTCTTATGAAGGACCTGAGAAATACACTATTCATACTTCAAGTTGTAAAGCGACCAAACCTGCAAACAGCGCCGCACTACAAAGCAAGGAAGCGGGACTTACTAACACCGATGATTTCTCAATTGATATTATCTGTCCTGTTTTGCGTGCACCTATTAACCGAGCCCTAAATAGTTCAGAAGTTCTAATTGATATTGAATTGCAAGCAATGAGCAAAGATTCAACCGTGGCAAAGCTAAGTTGCGAACTAATACAATCTCATGGCGAAACATTAAAGCCAATGGAAATAAATTTGGGATCCAATATACCTGCTTCCCTCGAATGGAAAAAGCTTCTTCCAACTAATAAAATTACTGGCTATTTGACTAAATGTTCTCTGCCTCCAAACACCTCTATTACTTCTATAAAAATTCAAGCGAGTTTTGGTTCTCAAGTAAATCATGCGGTACGCACTCCAGATATTACAGATAAGATATTTAAAAACGCTAGCCTTGACTGTGCGAGTTACGCTAACAACTACACAGGCACAGCACTTGATCAAGGTCGAGGTAAATATTTTTCATCAAATATCTCCATAACAGCAGATAACGATAAATGTGTAATAGATACCAATGGAATTCCTAATCACAAATTTAATGACTCAGGTAGAAATTTTGTGCATAGCGTTAACACAGTTAATCGAAGTTTTTCATTCTCAAGAAAACCAATGCTTTTAAACTCTGTTACTCAACTTTCGCAAAGAAAATGGGATGCGATAATGCTCAATGGAGTCACAGTAGATCTCTTATCGGCTGGTTGCTATAGGCCAAATGATGCTAAGGCAGACGATTTAGGCAATGTTCAATCTGGTTGTCTGTTTAATGAGGAAAAATGGCTGCTAGATCCTTTGTTCGAGAGCAATGATTTTGGAACAGACTCGCATAATGCCCATGCTCAGCCAGACGGCACATATCACTACCATGGAAATCCATTTTCCATGTTCGAAAATGAGTCAAGCAACCAAGAATCCCCAATTATTGGCTTTGCTGCGGATGGATTCCCAATTTCGGGATCATTTTTTTTAGACAATGGCATAGCTAGAAAAGCTTTATCAAGTTATCGCCTTAAAAATGAAGGGGGCTCGCGTCCTAGCCGCGACGATACAAATCCAGGTGGGAATTATGACGGAACTTATATTCAGGATTATGAATACATTAAGGACAGCGGCGATCTAGACGAATGTAACGGAATGGTAGTAAATGGGAGTTATAGATATTATGTAACTGAAACATATCCATGGATACTTGGATGTTTTAGAGGCGAAATAGATGACTCATTTGAAAAATAAAGAAAATATTAACCGTGGAATATTCTCTTAACATCACCGGAATGGAGTCTAGTACTTGTGCAGAAAAAGTGCGCCTGGCATTAGTACAGGTTGCTGGCGTAATTGAAGTACAGGTATGTCATATCAGCGGGAAAGCCTCAGTAAAGCACAAGGATGTGGAAATTGAGATTATCTCCGAAACCTTAGGAAATCATGGTTTTTCTGTTTCAATTTTGAAGGATAGTTTTGAATGGAAGGATAAGAATATCTGGTCTAGATCTGCCAAGAATACCACTTGGTGTCTACTTGGTTGCTCTATAGGTGAATTCGGCACCTTAATTTACTACTCCATATCTGGGATAACATTGGGCATACCTCTTTTTAGCCCGCTATGGTATTTCTATGCCATCCTTCCACTTATCAACGGGCTCATTACTAGTATAATTCTTGAAACTGCTATTCTTATGCGAAAACAGATGGATTTTTCTAACGCGCTAAGTACAGCGCTAGGTATGTCTTTCATTTCCATGTTAATGATGGAAATTACGATGGAAATTACCGATCTAATTTTCACTCAAGGCAGTTTGCAAATGGATTACAGAGTAATCCCGCTAATGCTTCTGTTAGGTTTTCTTGCTCCTTGGCCATACAACTATTGGCGCCTAAAAAAGCACGGCCGTTCCTGTCATTAGCTCGTTTCTCCTAGGACACTTTTGCAAATCTAAAAGACATTTACATTTTTAGCTCTATTGTCCTTCTCCGAGACCGATTGCAATCTTAAATTTCTGTATCGAGAGAAAATCTAAAGACTGGATCAGTGTCAAGCATCTCAACCAAAGCTGCTAGCGATCCTGTCTCCGCTCTCCAATCTCTATAGGCAATAAATTTTTCCTTGGTCTCCCAAAGCTCCACCAAAATGATTTTGTTACTATTAATTTCTTGATATACGGAAAGACTTTTACAACCATCATATGCACGCGTTTCAGGAAGAACCCCTTCTAGCCACTTAAGTACATCGGCACCTCTCCCTTCTGCCGGGGAAAGTTCCGCCAAGACAAGTGTTAGGGGGGGAGCAGCTTTTTCCTCAGCAAATACTTCATGGCTATTGGCTAATGACATTACTAATGTCATCACTAACGTCAAAAGATATATTCTGGTAGAACCATTTATAGTAGATCTCATTGTAAATCCCTTATTTCTTTTAAAAACTCTGGCCGTGTTAGCCTAACAGATATGATAGACAAAAGTACTTTGAAAAAATGAATGATGGATTAAGGGCATCATATACAGTTCTTCTAGCGAACTTTTTAAGCATACCCTCTGATGTTTAAGCATTTAAAATAACAAAAATTAACTCCTTTAAAAGCACTTACGCGATCGTCTTGTTCTCCTATCAAGAATACTGCAGTTGTATAAACAAGCTCTGTAAAGATTGAACGAAGAAAAAGATTAATTTGGTAATCTAGGCTAAAAGAGCATTTCGTACCCTAAGAGTCGCCCTGAAAATTTGTATTCGCCAACCCACAAACGCGATCCATCGAAAGCCAAAGTAGCTGGCCAAAAAAGTGAATCGGTATCAGTTTCTGGAGTAATATCGCTATAGTTTGAAGCGCCCAGAAGCAAATCTGGATCTTTGCCACCAAAGGCGTCGTTAACATTTCGCCAGCCATGAACCTGATTGTTACCGCGATCAGATATAAAAAAACTATCATTTACAAAGAGTGTTGAAGCCAAAGTCTTTGAAAAAAGTGCAGTTGTTACTGATACACATGAGGCAATATCAGGTAATTTTTGCGAGGGACATAACGATATTTTGCCGCCAACTGTTATAGCTAAATAATCCTTGCTACAGCTAACTCTCGAAGGAAATGGAGCTCCAAAATCAACTTGAAAAGCTGGTGAGGTAAAATCGGTTGGCAAACCATCCCACGCAGTTAGAGCTCCCTTATCGTCTAATAAAAATAGGCGAGAACCATCACTGCACCCGCCCAGCAAACCGGAAAAAGAGGCTCCACCAAACTCGTGTTGAAGACTTAGATCTGGTTGTCTGGAGCTTGTTGGTAGTCCATTCCAGATATTTAGGGAACCTTGCCTGCCCGGCAGAACGAGGTGGTCGTTATGCAATATTACCGCTACCGCCCCGTCGGTAGTTTCGTAACTAAAATCAGGTTTCTGAGCAGTAACGGTAGGTAACGTATTCCAACCATGCAATACTTGATCAAAAGCCGAAGCAACAAAAAATTGCTTTCCGTCACTTGCCGGCTCGGGATTAGTAATGAAATAGTTTGTATCCAAGGTGTTTACTGAAATTGAATCGCTCCCAACAACATAACTAGGAATTGTTTCAGGATCTTCAGGAATACCGTCATAACCCAAAAGCCGATTCCCGTTATAGTCAGACAAAATCAAGTCATCCCCAACTATTATCGCATCTGAACCATCGCCAGATCGCAGCCCTAGTCTATTACTGTTCAAACTAAGATCTGGTGAATCTTCTCTCGAAGAAGGGAAAGTATTCCAGACATACAATGTACTTCCTAATGCCACCAACTGATTGTTCTGGCTTATCGCCCCTTGAAGCCAGATGGTTGGCGGCTCTTCCGTTAGAAAAAAATCAGCTGCCTGCTCGTCTACTGTGGGGAAAACATTCCAAACCCAACTCCCCATTTTAGAAGCTTCTCCAGACGCATTGTGATCACCTACCATTAATTTTTTTCCATCTGACGTGATCGTCCTTGGGGTACCCATCTTTCCGTTTTCTGAAAGTACAATGTCCGCTTTCTGCTCTGCACTTTCTGGAAAACTATTCCATATTAAAACCCAACCTCCTCTTGCTGAGACCCCACCGATCGTTGACTCAGATGTACTGCTTACCACCAGTCGATCACCATCAGTCCAAACGCCCCAAGGCCAGACAAATTGATCTTTGCCTGGTGAAAGCGGGAACTCCGCATCATTTGAAAAACCATCAATGGCCCAGTCGGCAGGTTGACCGTTTTGGGTTGGGATGCTGTCCCACACCAAAATACGGTGATTATAAGTGTCTGCAACAAGCAGCCTAGTACCATCTGTCGAGATAGAAACCGGCCAATTGAGATTATCCAAGCCCGTTCCGGGCTCAAGTTGATGAAAATCGGGTTGTCCCAAAACAATATCTGGAGGCGTATTCGCTTTGGGAAATTCATTCCAAATAAGAACTCTATTATTATTTCCATCGCATAGAAAGATACGTTTTCCATCTGTGGCAATACCTTTGGGATGGTTAAACAGGAGGCTTCCTCCAGTTTGATTAAAACCGATACCACCTAATAAAATCGAAGCTGGTTGTCCTGTGAGGAACCACCCTTCATAAGCACTAATAGTAATTTTTGAAATGGTTGCCCGAGATGGAAGCGAGCACTGAAGTGTAAATGTGCCAGCCTTCATAGCACTTGGAACTCTGACTCGCCAAGTATGATGGGTTACCTCGTCCACACCAGAATTGAGAGGAATCAATGTTTCTTCAAGATTTGTTTCTAGCGTTCCATTGTAGCCATACAGGGAACAGCCTATCTGGCGAGCAGGTTCATCATCGATGCCATTAACAAACGAACTTGTTATCTTCAAAACATCAGGACTACCTGCGCTTGAACTTCTTTCACTCTCCCAATAAATAGGACATACAACTGCAGCACTATCACCATCGGTGTTTGTTAGACCAGTTTCGCGCCACTGCAGCATAACACTATCTTCTGAAGACACCGCCTTGCAATTACTTGCAGAAACTAAATAACTATTTGGAGCCGACATCACTGGTTGAGAAAACCAGGCCAAATAAGTTACCGCTATCAGTCTCGGTATAAACCAAAAAAGCTGGCTTAGGTTCGACTGAGACCTTCTTCCACCAAAAATATAAAACATTCTAGGGTACCACCACGTCAGCCAGATCATTTGTAGTCCAATTATTTGCAAACTGTCTATCCACCATCTCTAGTACCGCTGCTAACGGATATAGATCACTGTTTCGCCCACTATTTGGATATCCCCATGCATCAATATCTAACCAGTCTTTAGGCTCCGCTCCTGCCGGATTCTCATTTAATGAGACACCACCCACCCTTTCTACATAGGCGGAATCCGGATTTAATCTTACCCAAACACCTCGCCCGCCATCATAAAATCCATCCCACGCCTGATGAATATGCGGCTTGTCAGATGCAGGCTGAACGTGATCGTTTTCGGCAAAGACAAGCATTACATGAACATCAGGAGAGTTGGCGATCACTGACTCATAAATATTTGTAGTAACGCGTTCCTCCCAAAGAATCTCTGCTTCAGATGCGGTAGCCAGCTCGATAGGCCACTGATCATTTTCAAGATTGGATTCCAGAGCTTTAAGTAATGCCGCAGAATAAACTCGCTTTGAGTACATACTTGGGACCCGACTGCCCAGCACATAATCACCATCAGAAGCTTCACCGTCGTAATCAAGATCAAAGTAGGGTCGTCCTGGGGTTTTCCCATTTTCCGTCCAGTCTTCTGCCCACTTTACATCACTATAGTCTATTCTAAGCTGTTGAGGATCGTAATGATCAGGATAAGTGTAAGCGGGGTTTTGAAGCGCCTTCGAATCGGGCGCCCAGTGTCCCACCTCTACCGAACTTAATGCTGAAGAAGTGGGATTTTCTCGTCCAACAAACCAGTTAACAACAGGCATAGCCTTGCCATAGACCCCAAGTACTCGAGTCGCCAAAATACCAGGATGTGAGAACGCATAGATTCCAAGATTATTTTCATGCACCTTGATACTTGATGCTGCAGAAAGCGATTGTCCATAGATATCTGTCATTTCCCCACCAGCATACCGAATGACATCCCGCAAAGCGGAGAGACTTCCTGAACCGCCATAGTCCTTTTCGCCCTCGCTACTTCTTCCATCTTTATCTTGATCTCCCGGGTAAAGGAGACTGATATGAATAATGCCTTGATTCTTGAGCTCTTCCCAGGAATCAAAGCCATTCTCTGGGGTAAAGAAAGTATTCGTGTGGACTAGAATGGGAGCACCTTCGGAAAATCTAGTCTCCTCCGGTAAAGTGACACGCACCGCAATTCTCCCCGAGGATCCTTTCAAATAAGTATCGTAGCTTCCCCCCGCCGCCCAATTCCAAGATGATAACGTTTCGCTCGATGAGAAAGTTAGTCTTACGCCTGGTGGAAGTTCACATTTCACATTATATGTAGTCAATCCAGGCAAAGGCATCGCTTGAAAAGTCCATTGGTGAGTTTTCGAAGATCCAGGGCTTAGACTAAGTTCAATTTCTTCTTGCCCAAAGTCAACCTGTTCCTTAGAAATCATAGTGCTCGTGGCACAAACAACAGATTGTGAAGAGCTCGATTCATTATCTACCTGAAGCGTTGCTTTAAAACCAACGTTGTAAAAACTCGATTGCTCGTCAGAGCTACTCCAAGTAAAAGGGCAAATTACTGTAACTGGAGAATCAGAATCAGTATTGATCAAACCATTTTCACGCCACTGCAATGAACCATTTTTGACAGGATTTTCCGCTTTGCATATCGATGCTGGAAAAGTAATGCTGCCCATCTCTGAAATGACAGGACGACTCAATAAAGAGAGCCATAAAAATGCCGATGCCAGTAAGAATATTGCGATGCAAGCGGCCTCTAGAAAACTTTTTACTGGTTCTATCATATTATCGCCTCTCTCAATAATTTTTTTAGGCAAAGAAAGGGCTATAGCTAGAAAAAAGTTATCGCTATATTATAAGAATATTAAAAAATTCTGGTTATTAATATATAAAAACTGAGCACCAGCAAAATTAGGCTTTTAAAAAAGGCTATTCAAGTATGAAAAAAACCTCAGGCCAATGTCTGTGCGGCAGTGTCGCTTTTAATATCTTGAATGAACTTCGTGGAGTAATATTTTGTCACTGTGGACAATGTCTCAAAACACATGGGCATTTCTCTGCATACACTGAAGCGTATGAAAATGATATCGAGTGGAGGGAAACATCTAGCCTTTCATGGTATCAATCTTCAACAAATGCCAAAAGAGGGTTTTGTAAAAAATGTGGGGCAAGCTTATTTTATAAATCTGATGAATCTGATCAAATAAGCATTTCCGCTGGATGCCTAGAAAAGCCCACAGATCTTATACCTTCATGCCACATATATGTGACGGATGCATCAGATTACTATGAAATAACTGATAATCTGCCAACCTTTAAGGCGGATATAGATTAAAGCAGTATTCATTATTAAGAGAAAAATTCTAGCCAAGTAGTCATATGTATCCTCAACTCTATAATTCTCTCACTGGATCTTTCCCGTTCCAGCCAATAGAAGCCTCCCTCACCATACTGTAGAAGGAACTTAACCGTTCATCAGGTTCATAAATCTCGATAAAATGACCCATAAGAGAACGCGCATCAACAAAGTTAAATCTCGTATCACCAGCCTTTGCGGACATGGCAAGCTCAAAACCCATACTTGCAAGCTGTTCAGTGGTAATATTTAGATCCTCCACAAAGTAGGCAAGATGATGAAGACCCGTCTCTCCTGACGCATAACTGTCTTTTACAACAGACGGGCCAATCCCATGATCCTGAACAAGCTCGAGCATTATATTACCCCACTGCCCATATGCGGATGAATGATCATATTCTCCTGGATAACCACGATATATAACATCAGTTACTAAAATATGTTTTGCTAAAAAAAATGGACCCGCTCCAAAATCTGCCGCCCATCGAGCAGCAGCGACCCCGGCATCGTCTACCGCATAGGCAATTTGAACAGGATTGCTTAGTTCTTTCATAGCTTTCCTCATCGCAATAAATTTTCTTTTGCTAAAAAATCGAATAATTAAACTGGTAATACCGACTCCAACAATAACAGTAACGCACTATTAAAATAAGCTGACACTTAAAATTTAAATACGACCGCTTGTTTATCGGGGTAATTCAACTTCACTTTGAGAATTATTGATCTAATTCCCATTAAAAAGTAAATTGAGATTTAAAAAGCATACATTTAAAGGATCAGAAAAATGATCAACCCCGTCGATAGAACTATTATGCAAAATGCGTGGGTGGTAGACGATGTAGAGGCAGCATGTTTATCTTGGGTCAAGGATATTGGGATTGGCCCCTTTTTTATCTATGAATTTATAGGTCAATTTACAGATGTTCTTTATTACGGAAAACCCGGAGAACTCGATATAATTGTTGGCTTGGCACAGGCAGGGTCGGTACAAATCGAGCTCATTCAACCGGTAACAAAAAAATCGGCGTATCGAGAAGTAGTTCCTGAAGGAACAACCGGTTTTCATCATGCATGTGTCTGGAGTTACGACTTTGACGCTGACATCAATTTTTTTGAATCTCGTGGACTTAAGACGGTAAACTCAGGTTCGCTGGGAATAACTAAGTTTGCTTACTTCGATACTCGATCTGTAATGGGATGTATGCTAGAAATCGCCACTAAAAATGAGGAAGTGGAAGCATTTACAAAAGTGATCGCTGACGCAGCAAAAAACTGGGATGGAAATAATCCGATTAGATATGGTGAGAAATCCTAAAATAGGATCTATCGCAATTCCAATCCCCATCCCCGCTCATAAATACATCTTCTAAAAAGGTTAATCACCGAGATACGGAGGATCTCCTGGAGATCGATATCTATCGAGTGGACTTCTCATACAATCACTACCAAAGTAAAACCCCGACCCAATATTTTCTTCCATCAAGAGGTATATGCTAGATGCAGCACCTTCTATAGGCGTTTTCATGCCCATTTCTTTTGGGGTCATACCTCGCTCAACCAGATACGGCTGTGTCAAATCAGTTTCAATAAACCCAGGCGTACAAGAATTAATGATTAAATTTGAATGAGAATTAGCCAAATACATTGTTAATGCATTAGTGCAGGCCTTCGAAAAACCATAGACATGAGAATACAAGCGTTCTTTTTCATCAACTGAAGCGTCTCTATATTGATTCAAAAAGTCTTCTACGAGGCTACTTATCTCATCCCACGTGATATTCTGGGTTGTTAGTTTTTTTCTCACATATTCATCACATTGCGAAAGATAATTTGGTCCAGACGCGGAAGTTACATTTACGATACGCCCTTTCTTCGGGTCTATTAAATAAAGAAATTCTTCAAAAACACGGCGGGGGCCAAAAGTATTCACCTCTAGAATTGGTGCTACCCCACCATCGGAACGAGCAATACCAGCATTATTAACAATTGCGTATAGGAGAGAGCCATCCTCAGAATGGTATTCACGCAGTTTAGATGCTGCCAATCTAGTAGAATTTTGGTCTGCCACATCTATCTCTAAAACACATAGCCGCTCTACCCAGTCAGCACATTCTTTCACAAGAACCTCGAAGGCTATATGTCCCTTTTCGGTATCACGACAACCAAGATATACAAATGTATCCGGACACGACCTTAATAGGCGAGTGACTATCCCTAATCCTATGCCTTTGTTGGCACCGGTAACTAAAATTTTTTTCATACTTTCATTCTGCTTCTTAGATTGCTATCAATGCCATTTGAATAGCCTAGCGATGACATGTTAATGGAAGAAGACTGGTATAGTACAACTTTACATGAGGTTTTTCGTGCATATAACTCATAACGAGATCCGAAAAGTAGGAATATCTCTCAATCAATGATATCAGCTTGGAATCATCTAGATTTCTTTAACTACGTATTGCTCCGCAACTTTTTCGATTTTTTTAATTGCTTCTTTAACTTCCTTGGAATCACGCGCCGCCTGGCCCACTTGTAATTCCTCTCGTATGTCTTCAAGAATTTTATTTATTTTTAATAATGAGTAATTTTCAGAGGTGGTATCCAAGGCTGATTTCCTTCCTAAAATATGAAGGTTCCGGCTTAAAATTAGTACTCCTAAGATTAAAGTGAGCATAATAGCCAATAGCAGGCCAGCAATAATTTCTAGATCACTCACAATAAAACCTCTTCTATGGGACTAAAAACCTAAAACTAAGATTTTAGCAACATCTATCTCTCACTTAAAAAATCGACACGAAAAGCATTTGCTTTATCGATGTTTAGCTTAAAATTAAAGATCATTTTTTTCATTTAATTAACTACTCCTTCTTACCCTGCTCTACCAGCTCCTTAAGGGATCTATCAATAGAATCTAGCGTAGACGCTACATTCACAAACCAGAAGACCAAAGCAATTGAAGTCATAAAACCAATCATTAGAAAGTATTCCACAACTCAGTATCCTTACTTAGTATCATTGTCGGCTTTTCATAATAATCTCAAAGCAATTTTTTACTATTTAGCCAATCTGGCACCTCTAGACCTTTCGATGTTAGATAGTCGAAATTAAATAATCTAGAGAGATATCTGCTTCCGGAATCACAAAGAATTGTTACTATTGTATGTCCAGGTCCTAGTTCTCTTGCAAGACGAATCGCCGCTGCCACGTTTATTCCTGAGCTTCCACCCAAGAACAGTCCTTCATTTTTCACTAGCTGGAAAACCATATCTATAGTTTCCTGATCTGGTATCAAATAGGATTTATCTACTTCTGTATTTTCTAAATTTGCTGTTATCCTGCCTTGACCAATACCTTCTGTGATACTCGAGCCAGTCGCCTTTAAATCACCACAGCTATAATAGTTATGAAGAGCAGCACCTGGAGGATCAGCAAGACAAATTAATACTTGAGGATCTTTCTCTTTTAAATACGCACCCACACCCGCTAGCGTTCCGCCAGTACCCACGGCAGAAACGAAGGCGTCTAAGTTGCCATTAGTCTCTTTCCATATTTCTGGTCCAGTGGTCTCATAATGAGATTTTCTATTTGCCAGATTATCAAATTGATTCGCCCACACAGCACCAGATACACTCTCCTTATTTATTTTATTAGCTATCCTTTCAGAAACCTTTACGTAATTATTCTCATCTCGATAGGGTACTGCTGGAACAGTAATTAAGTCTGCACCACAAGCTCTAAGAAGTTGAAGTTTTTCTGGGCTTTGGGTCTCAGGAACAACAATTGTGGATCTGTAACCTAATGAGTTTCCTACCAAAGAAAGCCCTATACCCGTGTTACCGGCAGTCCCTTCAACAATAGTTCCGCCAGGCCTCAGTTGGCCTGTTTGTATGGCATCACTAATAATATACCAGGCAGCTCGATCCTTTACTGAACCACCAGGATTTAAAAACTCAGCTTTCCCGAGAATCTCGCAGCCTGTGTCTTCTGAGAGAGCTTTAAGTTTAATAAGAGGCGTATTGCCTATAAGGCTGACAAGATGTCGAGACATGTTTCATTTTTATAATAGAATTGGAATCAGTTTATGTTATAACGGGATTGTCTAAAGAGCGAGTCATTCTATAAGTTTACTAATCTTGAAACGGGCGAACTATGAGCAGCAAGACTATTCAAATCAATGATGCATTGCACCAATACATGCTGTCCGTATCTCTGAGAGAAATGGATAGCTTGAAATGCATTAGAGAATACACAGCTAATAGGCCGGATTCAAATATGCAAATATCGCCCGAACAAGGTCAGCTAATTTCCCTAATTATCAAGTTAATAGACGCAAAAAAAATTATAGAGATTGGTACTTTCACAGGTTATAGCGCTTTAGCTTTCGCCAGCGCTATGGATGATGACGGAATATTGATAACAATCGATTGCAACGAAAAAACAACCGATATAGCCAAGAGCTTCTGGAAAGATGCTGGTTTCGAAAACAGAATTGAGTCCAAATTGGGTGAAGCTTCTGAAATTTTAGAAAGTCTAATAAGAAATGAATCGCTTTGCGGACAGGTAGACCTAGTTTTCATTGATGCCGACAAAGCCAACTACATCTCATATTACGAGCTCGCACTTAAATTAATTCGTCCAAAAGGTTTAGTGATGATAGATAACGTTTTATGGGGTGGATCTGTAATTGATACCCAAGATACGCGCAAAGATACTATTGCAATAAAAAACTTCAACGCACACTTAAAAAACGATTCCCGAATCGAAATGAGCCTTGTCCCCATAGGTGATGGACTTACAATCGCCAGAAAAAAATGATGATAAAGCAGAT
>MDSZ01182878.1_pt1 | contig 20343 bp, 9 predicted proteins | sample 811201 | NCBI WGS metagenome assembly MDSZ01 (sample SAMN05326647, study PRJNA326480) | marine metagenome | isolation source: seawater | place: Indian Ocean: North | collected 2010 | reverse complement strand
TTGTTTGGGAATCGGCACGGTAACTTGATTCTAAAGCAGAATAAAATATAGCTGGTGTATTTACACCATCACCATTTATATAATTAACAAGATTATTATTTTCGTCAAATACACTTAATCTTACATAATCACGAAGAGCACCAAAAGTTCCATCTTGATTACCACCAGGTGAAATTATATTAAAATCATTATTATTAAAATTATTTTCTATATCAGGCATTTATTACAAAGCTCCGTTTTTATTTCCTGTTTTAGGAAGTTTCATAAAAGAATCTCTTTTCATAGGAATATTCTTTTGTCTTTTTTTAATTTTATAATCACCAATTAAAAATCCTTTGTTTGAATTACCATTTGTATCATTTATAGATTTTCCGTCAAGATTTCCAAGATTTAATTCTAATTTACAACTTTCTTTTAAATCTAAATCCAAATTGTCATCTATAAATATCTGTCCGACTGAAGTTTCCCCCGAAAAACAATAATTTCTATTAATATCCCAATCTCTACAATCCCAATACGAATTATCCGTATATGGATAAAAATCTGTTCCATCTGTTGTTATTGAATCTTGAATACCTAAAAGTTTGTGTATGTCGTATGTTTCTCCATTTTTATCCTTACCAGTATTAAAAAATCTGACTTGTTCTAAATCTACTTTTTTAATTGATTTACCCAATTCATCATTATTTTTAGCATCTGTTAAAAATTTAAAATCAATAACATCTTGTTCTGATATTTTTCCGCTTGATAAAGTATTTCTGATACTTATTTTATATTTTGAATTTTCATCCACTCCACCAATTACAGGAGCTAGATAAGGCCAAGGAATTGTAACAAAATCACCACCACCCAATTCTCCAAAATCAGGATATTGATTTAATGGAATATCTAAAAATATTCTTGTTTCAATGAATTTCCATCTTGCAATTTGTGAGTTTTGATACTGAGTATAGTGAGAAAATAAAACAGCTTTTATCACTTTAATTCCAGGTGTAAAATAATTATGAGTTATGGTATCTGGTGTCGATGTAAATCTATATAAATTTTCTTCTTGTTTTTTTATCATATCACTATTTGTTTGTGGTATATCATTTAAATAATCTTCTGGTTTTTCAAAATTATTATCAACATCATTCCAACTTACAACATAAAATGTATAACCCTCCCACGATTGTTCTGAACCATCATCGAATAGTAAATCACCCGAAATTTCAATATATGGGGCTATACTAAAACCCAATTCTACTGTATTTGGGGCAGAACAAATTTTTCTAGCATTATCATCTTTTTGATAAGCTTGTAAATCATATTCATCATAACCAAGTACTTTAACTCTACTGACAGGTTCAAAATTTCTTTGAAGATCTCCACTGAATGCATCATTATCTTCATCATTAGTATACAAATGCCAATCTATTTGTCTAGTTGGATTTTGATATTTAAATTCTTCAAATAAATTTCTTCTATTAAAACGAAGACCTTCTGCGACAGAAGGCTTAATCTGATCTACTTCTTTTTTTGAATAATCTTCAATAACATCCGAACCATTACCAATTGAATAATCTATACCCTCACCTTCAGGATAGGTTTGAGGTGTTCCAGTTCTTGTATCGAAATACATTTCAAGCTTTTCAACTTTTAATGCTACCTTTTCTGCACCACCTCGGCCACCTCCACCCTCTATAATTTTCAGAGGTTTATCAAAAGTTAATGTGGTGATTTTTCCACTACCACCACCAGTAAATAAAACACTTGAATCAATTTTATAAATACTAAATCTTCTTCTTCTTCTATCTGTTCCCCACCACCTTTTTGCGTTACCTTTTGTTCTGACAACAATGTATATAAATTGATCTACATAACTGAAAATCATATTTTCACCTTCAGGAGTAGTATCTCCTGGATGTGTAAATGCATATTGAGCATTGTAATTCGCTAGTGCTCCATTTACATCAAGTGTATAAGTTGGGTTACTATCTAAATCTTTAAAAATTTCATTTTCTTTTAGAACCTCACCAATACCCCTACCTTTTCTTCTTCTACTATAACCTCTTCCAAAAAATCTCGCAGTTATTGGTGTAGCATCAGGATCTTGGCTTCTTAATTGGTCTGTCATATATTTTCCAAATGTACCATCACAACCACTTGTTCTTTTTAGTAGAGCTGCATCTATTTCACCATAGTTCATTTCTTCAGGAAGTTTAGATGATATACCAGAGTCTTCCCAAGTTATGTTGTCAAACATCCAAGCATTAACGGTAACATTTTTTATATCATGCCTAACACCATTGTTTTCAATCTGTAAAGAATTAAATTTTACCAATGAACTAACTGGAAAAGCTATACCATATTTAAGTATTTGTTTATTTAATTCATCTTCTTGAACTAATGAATATAATTGTGAATTATTAAATTTATCTAAGCCAGGAGGTAAACCATCACTTTCCAATAGTTGGGGTGGAGCATCATCATCATAATAAAAATATTGTCCTCTAGCATCTGTTGATGGGAAGTCTTTTAATAATTGTTTTTTCATTAATATGCTCCATCCTTTTTAGATGTTCTGATTCTATCAACATTTTTTATATTTTTTGGTTCATTTGTTTTTTTATCAAATTTTGGTTTATAATCATTTAAAACAAATCCGTTATTATCATTTCCAGATCCATCTCCAAAAACATTTGTTTGTAATTGGTCGTTATAAATACTTATTATCATTGACTGGTCTTGGAATTGTTCAGTTGTTACATTAGAATCAACTGGAAATGGTATATTATCAAAAGGATAATCATAATCACCACCAGGAGAAAAATTACCATCTGCAGAACCAAATTTACCATATTTGTCATATTTAGGTAATACAGGATAATAATAATTAGGATTTTCAGGTAAATCATTATTTGTTTCAAGCCATTCTTGTTCTGTTCCTAATGTATTTCTATTAGTGATATCAAAATTTTGAGGAATTATATTTTTCCAATATCTTGGATTACTTGGATTCCCACTTTGAAAGTCAGCACAATCACCTGGATTTAAATCTTCAGTTGTATAATTTATTAAATCATCACCACTTAAATCTCCAACCAATAGTTGTGCTCCAAATGTATATAAACCATCATTATAAGTTACAGTATTCTCTGTTCCTTCATCTATGACTTCTCTCAATGATATCCAATCTATAGATATTGAACCTTCATTACCCTCATTAGTACCCCTAAGTTCAATTGTAAGTTCTCTGTAATAATCGCTTTCTCTACCCCCATCAGGAGTATTTACATTATCAGATGTAAATCTAAATTCAAGTATGCCTGTTTCTATATCTCCTGTTTCTTGGTCACCTAAAAGAACTATATCATCATTAATATAACTATTATCACCACCAAGTAACACTAGCAAGACCTCACCAGATACAATACCGCCACCAAAAATATTTTGAATGTCTATTTTAAGTATCCATTCTGTTTGATACGGTGCTCCATCAAACCCATGTACTTGAGTTAGTGTAGGATAATTACCATCCAAACCAAAGGGGAAAAATACATAACCATCTTCAGCATACGCTCCATTTTCAAAAATCCAATAGTCAGCGAAATATTCATCAGCTGCTTCTCCAGTATCATCTTCTGGATTCCTATACACATCTATATCTCCATTATAATCCAATGTTTGTGTGGTATCATCACTTGTACTATACTTCGTACATTCATATGTAGTGTATGAACCTTCAAATTGTGGATTTAAACACTTTCTAACATAATCATAATCAACGCCGGCTAATTCACAACAAGCTTCAGGTGTGTATTCTACATCATCGTTCATAGCTTGTTGAGTGGGTGTAAAATCAAAACAACTGTCATGTGGATGATTAAGTCTATTCTTTAATGCACAAGCATTATCAGTATTTCTAATACCTATAATTCCATTAACTTGATTATCACAATATCCACCAGCGAATTCGACTTCTTCAGTATAAGTCGTACCACCAGGTAAAGTAACTATTTCCATTGTAGTTGGAGTACCCGTTGGTGGTTCACCAGTAGAAATATCTGGTCTGTTGAAGATAGTAGCCCACGGCCCTACATCTTGAACATTAACTGTACCATCTTCATTAATGTCAAATTTTTCATAACAATTCGGATATGGTAAAGTTGATAAAAAGTCTTGACTAATATAATAGTCAGAAGAAGGACTATCAAAATTACCAAATTCAATTATATCATCACCGAGAGTTTGATAATCAGTTAATACACTTTTACCAAATGGTGTAGTAAATTTAAGTGTAAGTAAATTACCATTTTCAATAGGAGATTGTGGTGTGAAAGCTGTGTCAATTCTTACCCATTCATCATATATAATTTGATCATTTGGTATACTTTGTAATTGTAAAACATATGAATTTTCTGAAGCACCTGTATACCAATAACAATTACCTGAACACATATCTTCATTGATGGCCTCCCAACATGTTGATGCACCACCACCTAAAGCTCTGACGCAATTACCATTATATGCGTCGTCTCCACTCCAATAACATCCCTCTGTAGTATTACAAGTAGCATATGGATGACCAAAACAATACTGGTTATCCATTTGCACTTGACCCCATAAACCACTACCATCTTCATTTCTTCCATTAGTTAGTGCGAATGTAAATAACTTATTTGCACTACCTAATGGGTGACAATGTGCATATTGGTCATATTGCCAATAATTAAAGGTCTTACCATGACTGTCATGCCACTCTGTTCCAGTTTCGTTGTTGTTCCAAACACTAGTCGCCCAATCATTTGGGACTGCATTCTCAAAATCATTAAAAGCACTAGTGTTTTCCACATAAGCAGTTTGAATATGTCTTAGTACTAAATCATCTCCGTTGTTGTATTGTACAGTTCCATTACATCCCCCATCAGAACATTGAACCGTATAATCACTAACTCCTTCGGAACACGGACGACCATCTTCACAATGGCCATAAGGAATATAAATATGAGTGGAATATGTATAAACTTGGTCGTATCCTAAATCTGGTGTATTAATAGTTGTTCCTACATTTTCGAATTGAGGATAAACATACGCCCATTGACCAGAGAAATGAGGAGGATCAGCACCTAAATAATTTTCAACTCTAAACATATGCCCAAATCTAATTGGATTTGGATCAGTATAGTTTTTATTAAAAATTTTAGTTACAGAACTTCCGAATGGTGACATAATTTCATCATTATTAACTTGTCCATAAGAGTGTTTCATATAATTTACACCATACTCTGCATTTCCTAATGGTATTAAATCCACTTCTGTTTGGTTATTATCACAAGTGAATCCGAACATTTGATATATTGATTTTGGTTGATTAAAATATCTTATATCGGTTAAATCCATACTACCTAAAGTTTTTCCTAATCGCTCTCCATTTGTCGCTATTCCACCATATATTAATTCACCACCGCCATCAGGTTCACTATATCTTGCTTCTTTAAATGCTGGTAATATTTCAAACTTGTCTTCATAAAATGAATCCATTTTATCTAAAGCTAATTCTGTTTTTAATTTATCACTTTCTTTTTCAAAATACACTGATGTTTTTGTAGAACCACAAGCTTCATTACCTGATAAGTAGAAATAATCATTTATACTCATACTTATTCCATCCGAATCTCCTATTAAAACAGTAGTTCCATCTTCACAAATGGCCTTTATTTGAGATACATTTTTTATAGGATAGCCTGTACCAATTTGTGAAGAAAAATCAAAGTCACAATCAACAATGGATAAATCATCCCCACTATCAATAGTTTCAAAAATTCCAAATTGAGTTAAATAACCAGCTAAATAAAATTGTTCAGCATTATACCAAAACCCATTTCCTCCACTACCTTCATCTAACATAAATTCAACTTTTTTACATGTATTACCAATAAACCCAACTTGTCTTTTTATATTTTTATAGTAAGAACTTTCTGAAGATATTCCACCAATAACAGGTGATAAGTTTTTATAAGGAATATATGAGAACCCATCTTCTGAACCAAAGTATGTAAAATCTTCATCCAATCCTTCATTGATATTAATTCTAACCGTAAATTTTTTATTATGTATTACACCAAGTGGTAAATCATGATTAGGTGTTCCGTCATCATTTTTACTTGGCCTTGTTCTTAACATATAACCTGTTACTTCATAAATACCTGATTTTGTATATGTATGATAAACCGCAACATCATTTCCAAGTCTTAATGGTTCAGTTGTATATTCTGGTTTAGAACCATCACCCCAATCAATATCATATAGATAAAAACGACCTCTTCTATAATCATTTGCGATTAATTCATATCCAAATGTTGCTTCTGGATTATCAAATCTATTAACTAATGAACTCTCTCTATCAAAAAGTTGTTCGTGATGAAATCTTGGATAAAAATAAAATTGTGCTTCCAATGGAGCAGTTGTATCATTGTAATGTTGTAATTGTCCTTCAATCAATGGGTCGTAATATTCTGTTAATGAACCAATACCATATTCACCTTCACCCTTTTTCGCCCTAACATCAACATCAGGAATAAATTCACCAGTTTCTTTTACAGAGAAATCATCAAGATAGACATTTCCATACATATTTTCATATGAATTATCACCATTAACTTTGGGAGCTCCCCAACTAGTGTATAAAAAAAGTGGGTGGAATTTTCTTTCACTTGGAATATAATAAGTGTCATAATCTAAATTAAAACTAAATTCAAATTTTTCCCATTCATCTAATACTGTATTTTTAAATCTAGCTGAAGCACCTGTGTATACATTTTGCTTCTCACCCGTATGTATTGAATTTAATTCAGCTTTTGGCCAATTATGATAAGTGTTTTCTCTTAAATCGTGGTCAACTTTGCTGATTCCTATTTCTATTTCTGGAAAATCAGGATTATCTAAATCTTCCACTCCATGACTATCGGTTAGCATCCAAAAACTAACTTTTAAATCAGGTGTAGATTGTATATCGTGATAAAATATATCAGTTGCTTCATCTTTGTCCAGTAGTTGTTGTTGTTGAGTTAAAAACATATAAGGTTCTATTTTTATTCCACTTCCAGCTGCTTCCCATCCCTGTACTACTTTTAAAGCTTCTTTCCAAGAATCATCAAATTCATTACCATCTTTATCTTTTAATGTTATAATATCTGCACCATAAAAATTTCCGTCTGAAGATTCCCATTGATAATATTGTGTTGGCATATTTGCGTATGTTTCATTGAACCAATCATAAAACTTTCTATTGGCATGAAAATTTAAACAACCTCCACCCGAGTGACACTGTGGATGTACTCCAGCATCTAATGGTGTACCACCACCAGTATCTTCACTTCTTTTTGTTGGCCCAAATTGCCATTGGCTACCACCTTGATCAAAAATGTAACTATATTCTGCTCTTTCTCGAACCCACGCAGGTAATACTCCTAAACTTACAAGATTACCCCAATAAACTCCTGTTGCATATTGTCCTTGAAATTTCTCCATACCACCTTTACCACTTGGAGTACCATTTGATCTTTGGTGTTGGAATGGAAAAAATGTACCACCATCCATATCATCCAACCCATTATAGTTAGGTAAATATATATTATTACCCATAGAACTATAATGTCCCATATATCTATACCAACCAATCGAACTGTCATAATTACCTGATTGAATAAAATAATCATCATTATCATCATCAACTCCATCATAATAACCTTTAATACGAGCTAAGCCCCAACCCCCATCAGGAGTATATGAATCCTCTCTTATGTTTGCTTGTTGATGTGGTTTATGACTATATCTAGCTTGTCTTGAAGGATAATTTGGATACCAATAAGAATCATTGTGAATAGTATCATTATATTGCATCCACATGTCAGTATAACTTGCTCCATCTTGAGTGGTTTTTACACATACACCACATTCGTAAGGACTCCAATGAATACTACCATTACTATAATTATGATTTCCCGGAGGAGCACAAGTGCCTTGACCAGGATTAAAACAATCTTCATTATTAGGACAATCGTCACCAACAGTAGTCCAACCATTCCAATGTTCTTCATCAGTATCACCATCATTGTCGTGATCATGTGATATTATGTTGGCTGAATATTTCATTTTACAAGGTCGAAGAGACCCAATATACCAATAAGATTGGGGCCTTATGTGGTCTAAAACATCATCATATGTTTTAATTAATTGTCCATTACCATTTGTTACGAAATTGGTAAGTGGATATTGTTCAAATTCTTCACCTATATCAAAAGTAAATTCTTCAGAAGCTAAATTATCTTCCTCATAATAGAATAAACCCAATGACGGCCTTTTATCTAAATTAGCACCAAAATGATATTGTTTATTGTTCGGATAACTTCTTATATGATTTGACGCATATTTGCAAGCATCAATGCCCGATAGATGAAAATAATCATTAGCTCTGTTTATCTGACCTGTGGCTATCTCATCGGGATAATTAATCGTGTCACCATTACCAGTATCACCAATTAAAACCGTTGAACCGTCACTACACCTAGCTCTTACTTTACTAAATGGATAAAGATTAAAATTAAGTATTGTTTCACAAGTGATTGCTTTTTCAGTAACATCTGCACTTGGATGTTCCGATGCTGGATACCACAATCCGTCTCCTGAACCAGCAATGTTTTGAAAAGTCATAAGTTCAATATATGAACATATGTTTTCATCAACGATTTCAGGTCTTAAATCTATTCCACTAAATGAATCAAATGAAGAATCTAATTGTGGATTTAAATCTACATCAAAATCTCCTACTCCAAATCCTCCTCCAAATTGAAGTGTTCCTGTAATGAAGAAATTTATTGTCGCTTTACCAACCCCACCATCAAATGTATTTAATAAATCTGAACCCTCACCATTATAAGCCCAACCATGCATGTGGTCACCATCAAAGTCATTTAAATAACCTTCAGACTCATCAAAATTTGCAGGTTGGGGTAATCGTGTTGCATCCATATAAGCATTAATTATAGATTGTTCTGGCCAAGGTGTTAGACTAAAATACTCAATTTTCCAAGTAGTGTCGAAAGGAATGTATGGGTCATATGAGTAATTCCCATAGTTAATCATATATCGTGTATAGTCAGCTTCATTAAAGTTAGCATCACCATCACCATAAGTTGGTTGTTCATAAACTTCACCCATTGGACCACCACCATTAAGTTGTAAATTGTTTAAACGCCAATAGTAATCTTCATATTGTTGATATGGACTAGCTTTAAAATAATTTCCCCAGTGATGCATCATTGGATGTCTTTGGTCATTATCCTGCGCATTATAACGAGCGGCTCCATTTAGATACATTTGTTCATCAAATTCCCAAGCCCAATAATTGAATGGTAAAAGTCTTTGTGTCGATTGAAACTGTATGTTATCTTGACCCGCGCCAAAATTCCAATTTGAAAATACTGACTGAAATTTACAAGGCATTGGATAACCATCAGGACAAATTCCATCTCGTTCATCAGCATTATGATCCTGAGCACTAGGACCACCAGCTTGATCAAGAGCATGAACACCCATATGTGTCCATAAATAGTATGCATGACTGTTCCACCAACTCCATTTATTTCTTGCGTCATCATTGTAAACGGAGCCACCACCAGCATATTCATAATTATTACCGTATTGATAAAGTTTTGTTCCTTCGAACCCATCTAAATAGATAAGAGATTTAGCGGCACTAAAATCTTCATAGAACTGTAAATCTCCACCAGTAAAATAATCAGTCATTAAAGTTAAAAACTTTTGTCGTCTGAGTTCTTTTTCAACGGTTGAATTAGGCATAAAATAATGTTTTATTTCATATTTTAATTTTGCTTCAACTTCCATGTCAGCTGGAGCTGGAGTAACTAAAAGGTGTCCATATTGTTCATTGAAAGTATTCCCATTATAAGTATCATATCCATCATCGGGTGTAGTGGGGACAATATCCGTTATATCAATATATAGATAATTTTCTCCCACACCAAGAGGAAAAGTAGTTCTAACACCATCAATTGATTCAAAATAAATATTTTCAAATCTATCTTGTTCACCTAAAGGTACATCTATTATTAAATATTTTCTATATACATCCCCCACCGTTATTTCAAATTGTTGTTTAATAAAATTAAAAGTGTCATTGTCAGGAAAATTTGCAACTACTGGGTATGGTACATCTTCTTGATCTGGATTTACCTCTAGTGTTACAATATCTCCATTTGGTACATATGGTTTGATTTTTGGAGTTTCAGGATTAGTTCCATCTACACCATCATATTCACCATAAAGCCATTTAGAATAATGTGATTCAAAATGATTTCTTGCACACATAATTGGTCCAAAACCACTTAATGTATTTGTTCCAAACCTACCATCTCTTCCTTCTTCTCCTTGATATTGTGGAGGACATCTACCGGGCCAAACTAATTCTTTAGCCTTACCATTATATAAATCATCTATGTTCTCAAGTTCTGAATATTGAAGTTGATTGTTGTCATCGCCACCCCTTTTAATACCACTAACCATAATTGGTGGTGGTGATTCGTCGCCCGCATTCTGATCATATATGGGATAAATTTTTTCACTGGTGATATAATCTGAATGCCATTTAACACCGTAACGCCCCATAACGCTATCACAATCTCCACTGTCAATTTCATCTTGACTACACGGGAATGTCGAATCGTTAAACGCTATGTCTGTACTCCATGAATCAGCAAAAGTCTTATAAATTATGTCGCGTGTGTGCTCATATCCAGTTCCTAAATAATCCTCAGGACCCCAAAACAGAGTTTCTAAATAATCATTTGTTTTTTGTTCAACATTAAAATTATACTCTAACATACTAGTATAACCATATATCCCAATACTGGTATCAAAAACAGAACTTGGTAATCTAGGATATGAAGTTGATTCGTACCTATTACTACCAAAAGTAATATCTTTAGCATCTTTATTAAACAATATAATGTTATCTCTAACTGATAACACATTACCACTACCAGAAGTTTCTGTTAAATTAATATCAAATAAATTCTCATCTTTAAAATCTTTCCAAGTTAAACCAATTATATTTTTCTTTTCAGGATCTAATTCCTGCCCACCCATAATACATAATCTCGGGTCGTGGTAAATATTAAATTGACTTGCATTATCAAAACCGTATGCATGTCCAGTATCAACTTCATATAATATTGGATCTCCAAATGGGTGGCCTCCCTCATCATAAGCTTCATTTCTTGGATATCTATCTATTATCATTTGTGCTAACTGATATTCACCAACACAATTTGATGGATATACACCATCAGGTAGTTCAGTTTCACTAATACCTAATGTCTGAGAATCTAAATCACCAAAAATCGAATCCATAAAACCAAATTGATTACCTGGACTATCACTTTCCGCATAATTGTTTTGTTTAGCCCAATTAATAAAATCTGTTTTAAAATTACCAACAGTATTATCACCCTTACTTGAATCTCCACATAGACAAGCTCTAACATATGGATTCTGTGGAGACCCTCCCTCGTCTCTGACTTCATCACTCGAATCATCTTTAACTCCTAAATCAAAAACTTTAAAGTTTTTTATATAACCAGTCCAATTTGTTTTTTTAAATTGAATTAAAAATTGATTATCTAAAGCAGCATCGAATGTAATTTCAAAACTTTTAGATTGATTTATTTGAGGAAATGTGTCTGATACTCCTTCCATATTACCTATGGTGTAGAAAGTAAATGGGATATCATCAATACCACCTTGAAGTTCAAAGGATGCTTCATTACTAATGTTGTCTGGAATGATATCAAAAGTAATTTTATATTGGTGATCATTAGTAGTTGTAGCGTATTCTTTTGAGTATCTTAAAGACTCAGGTGCTTTTTCTGTTATCAATATGTTTTTTTCAGAACCACCTTGATAAGTGTATGTGCTACCAATTTCGATAGAAAATAATGGTTGTCCCGTATCACCACCTATAATAACTGGATATGGTTGATTGGTTAAATCAAATAAATCTTGTTCTCCACCCAAGTCACTACCGAGTGATGGTGTATCATCATATGGTGGATAAGTCGTATCATCAATGATATCAGTATATTTTTTTTCAGAGGCCATTTTAATTTACCTTAAATCCTCGAGCTCTCAACAAATCTGTTTTTGAAATAATTTCCACTTTACATTTAGCTCCATATCCAGAGTAATGAGTATATACACCATCAGTGAATTTATTACCATTCCAAAAATCAAAATCGTTTTTGAATCCAGTATATGAAAAAGATTCCTCTTCTAATATGTTTGGATTAAATGTCGCACAAATGAAATACCATTCAGAATAATTTATAGGTATTCTTGTGTTTGTCATTAATCCAAATTCGTGGTCAAATTCATTTTCATTATCCCATTTTCCCAACTCTGGTAAACCATCTCTTCTATTAAGAAAAGGCATTCCACTGTGAGAACCTCTTAATTTACTTTCATCTCTTACAACTAACCTAACAAAGCGTTCAGCAGTATCTTGACTAAAAAATCCTTCAGATGGTGGAGAGTTGTCATAAGATAAACCAAGTTGATTCCCATCCATAAATATTTCACCCCAAGTATTTTGGGGAACTGAACCGAATCCTGTTTTTGTTGGAGTATCATCTTTTTGTATTATATATGTTTCTAAAGCAAATCCATACCCATCAGTATTTAATGGGTTACCAAAATTAAACAATGTTCCTTGTGATGATTTATCTAAAAATCTAACCCACATTGTAATGGTAAATCCATCTTGTTGCCAAGTTGGATTATCTGGATTTAAACCTTGTATAAATTTATTATCTGTATTTCTTACAATGATACCTTGATTTAAATCTCTAAATTTTAAGTATCCACTTGATTGATTTCTATATTCAGGTCTTTCATCTCCAGGAGGTGGAAGTTCTTCATCTATATCTACTAAATAAGAATTTAATTCATTTCTTAAACCTTCGAGTGTATATTGAGTATTACCTTCATTAGCCCACGATTGTAATCTTGTAATGAATGCGTCCTCCTCTTGAATACCCACATCAGGTGTTTCTTGTGCTGCTGATATGTCGTGACTTTCATAATAATCTTCCGCACTAAAATCTTCACCAACAAATCCTTCCTCATCAAGTTCGAAATCAGGTACAGCACCTTTTAGATTATTCCATTCGTTGAAAAAATTAATAATTCTTTGTTGACGAAAAGTTATACTTGGTAATAATTCAAATATCGTTGTGTCTAAATACTCTTCTGCTAATCCAATTTCAATGTCTTGTGTTAATTTTTGCAAACTCATAAATTGACTTAAATTAACTGGATTACCAGTATCAGAATTATAAAATATTTCAGTAACAGGATATTCTTCGTCAGATGCTAAATCGTGCATTATTATTTCTTGTAATACAGGTGGGTCATCATCACTAAATGAAATTAAAAAATCAACTTGACCAATATCATCTGTAGATAATTGGCTAACAAGTGATTGAAAACTTTCTGGATTTGGGAAGTCTTCTTTATTAGCTTGTTCGTCTGTTTGAAATAAAATTAGTTTTTCTTGATTAGTTCTTCCAAGTTCAATTAAACCACCTCTGATTGTTTTTTGATTTTGTTGGACAACCGAAGTATTTATCTTTTCATTGGAAATTAACTTATCAGCTAACTTATCTAAAACTTGTTCTACTGTAAGTGCCATACTTAACTCCTCTTAACTATAAATTCAAAGTCATCATCAAATATTTGTTCTTGGCCATCATCAGTTTTTAATTTTAATTGTATTTTATAAACTCTATCAGGATAAAATCCATCTAAAAATTGATTAAAGTAATTTCCATTCTCATCACAACTCATTGAAGTGAATCCACTGAATGGAACAATGAACTCATCAGTCGCAACATCTTTAATCGCATAAGAACCACTAGCTTCAGGTATGTATGAACCAGTTACGGTTTGAACTGATGTATTGAAAGTTTTTTGAATATATCTTTTTCGTGCACCAACTCTAAACTTTACTCTCTCACCTACTTTGTAACTTTCTCTCATTCCTTTCATAAATAAAAAGTTATCAGCCAATCCACTCATTGTTAATTCATTCAATGAACCAGTGTTTGAACCAGTACAAGGTAAATGGTCATCCCAACGAATTTCTAATTTTGGTGAAAAAATAGTATGAGTGTGTCTTGAAAAGAATTTTAAATGTCCAAATGTGGTAGAATCCGTTTCTTGACTACCACTAAAACGAATCATCATTCCATAGTTTTCTTCAGCACCAGAACCAGTCATCCACATATTCACCATATCAGTAACATCCGCCTCAACATCAGCTGATTGATTAGTAAAAGTTTGTGTAGAGGAACTTATAACTAATGTCCCAACTGAATTTAGATAGGGTGGTATTTCAGGTTTAGGAGTTCCACTTGAACCACTTTGCCATTGAACAGCTGTTCCACCAACTGGATTTGAGCGGTTTTCCCAACTACATCCATTTGTAGTTTTAGGATTGTCACCAAACTTACCAGTACCCTCAACCCAAGATTGTGATATCGGCTGTATAGCTAAAGTGTAGTCTCCAGTTATTTCTGAATTACCTTCCGTCTCATAAAGTCTTAAAAAGAATCTTGGATTATGTATATCTTTTTTAACAATTGATTGTGACATTTCTGTAAATTCTGCTCCACCAAACTGAACTAAAGCTCTTGTTTGAAAGTTAAATGAATTGTTAAAAAATTCTTTTTTGACTTCAAGTATTTGGTCTCTTCCAAAGTTTTGGTCTTTAAAAGATTCGCCTGTTATGGTTGATGAACCACTTGAAATCCAAGTGTCTTGTGTTGGAAAAATAAAATGATGCATTATCTAACTACCCCCTTTACATTTGTTCGTGGATTTTTTAGTTCAAATACAGCTGGAGTTTGTGGGTTTGGTGGTAATATAAATCCATTATTTAAAGCGTCTTCGAAATTATATGCATAACCATAACCTGTAGTTCCATTTTCTAATATCTGACCAGTAGCACCGTCCCAAGAATACAAGAACAATGGTTCAGCTGAAAAATCATCTCCCCCATTAGGATTGGTTGTCTGAGTTAAAGTTACATAATTCACAGCTCTAACTCCATCAATACCCATTAAATCATATTCTAATTGACTTACTACAATTGGTTGATTAAACTGCATTTTTTCTATTTTAAAATAATCTATAATTCTTTGAATACATCTTAATTTAACTTGTTCTTTATTAGCATATTGATGAGCTACCACATCAAATATCACACCGAAGTTTATAATGTATCCATCTTTAATTGCAACTTCATCTGTTAGTAATTTAAAATTACTTAAATAATTTGATAAATTTGTATTTAAAATTGTAGGTGTTCCATCAGTGGCATCTGGTAATAAACCACCACTACCAGCTTGTCCATTGCCAACTAAATTTTTATTTTTGTCGTATGATAGAATATTAACAGATATAGATGATAAATTAAATACACCTAAATTATCCTCATAAAGACTAATTGTAGATTCAGCTTCTTGAAGTTTGCTAAGTACAACTCCATCAAGAAGAATCTCATAATTATTTTCAAGTGCACTAATGTAAGTATCTTTTTGTGCCTCTGTTTGTGGCCACAAAGCATCAAAATTATTTTTTTGAGTTTGATAAGTCTCTATTGCCTGTTCTAATATACTTTCTGCAATTTGAAGATTTGTTACTGCTTCAGAGAACGCGTCAAGTGCGTCTTGTTGGGGTGCGTCACCTTCTTTACTTCTCGTTACAATAACTTTAGCTATACTACCAAATCGTGATTGCATATTTAAAGTTCTAGCTTCATAATCTTCTTTTGTTACACATCTGTTTTGTGTTGTAAAAAATGCTCTTGCTTTTTCTCTTATTTCATCAGTATCTTCTTTATCAGCACCACCCCGTGCAGGTGTTTCATTTGTAACAGCACCAGGATTTAAATTAGCACCACCATCTATTAGTTTTGTTGGACTACCTATTACTTGAGTTAAATCTCCAACGGCAGCATTCGAAGATATACCACCACCCACTCTATAAGTTATAGTTAAAGTTGTTTGAACAGGAGTTTCACCCAATGTTGAATACTCATCACCTAATAATGGGTCGATAGCTGTATCTAAATCATTTGTTTGTCCTGGAATTATTATTCCTAATTGTTCTAAATCTATAAAACTTTCATCAAGTATTGAACCATTTTTTAATATACCATTACCAAAAACAAGTGATGTTGTGTTATCATTATTCGTTTCACGAGTAAATCTTTTTGATGTTGTAATGTATTCTAAAGAATATGGAACTGGAACATCAGATGTGTATTCTTCCCCATCTATATTGGTATAAGCGTGATCTCTTAACTCGTCTGCAGTATAATGTTTTTTTACAGGTACTTTATCTTGAGCTAAAAAATCAACTTCATACCACTCATTATTGTTTGAATCTTTACAAGATATAATATCAATAACATTTGTTTCTGGTAAATTTATTCTTCTAAACTTTTGTGGTGATGTTATTGTAAAAGTTTTTGTTTTAGTTTCAGCACTTATGGCTCTAACTTTTCTCGTCAATGTATAATGAGTTATTAAACCATCAGTTTCTGCATCTATAATTGGAACACTTGTATCACTCGGTTCATTGAAAGAACCAGTTGTTCTAAAATCAACAACATCAAGAGTTTCAAAAAACAAATCACTATTGGCTGTCGATTGAACTTTTATTCCCGAAGAAAAAGTACTACCATTAGTGTAATCAACATTAGCCCTATTAGCTGATGACGCATTAACATCTGATTTAAATGACAATTCAACAAACGATGGGACAATTGGTTTTACATTGTATCCCAACATCTTAGCCATATTGATTATATTTCTTCTCTCTTCAGCGAGAGGTAACATCATTTCACGATATTGTTGGTCGATATAAAAAGATGTTACATCACCAACATACGCTGACATTTCCAATAACATCATACCAGGTGATGTTTCATTAAAATCTTTATATGTATTTGGAAAATACGCTTTAGCGTAATCTACTAAAGATTGTTTTAACGCAGTAAAATCTTTATTCAAATAATTTACATTTGATTCTTTAAATTCTTGTTTTCCATATGTCGGCATTATTTATTCTCCATTAATATCCACCACCACCCGCGGTAGAAACTTCTCCTGTTTGTTCGCTCACATCTTCAGTAACAGCTATTTGAACCGAATCTAATGTATCAGGATCTTGTTTTATATTAAACACAATGTTAATTGAAATCATATTAAAACTATCATTACTTTTTAATTCTATATTTCTAACTTCAACAAATGGTAACCACTTCCTAAATACAGATAATATGTCTTCTTGAATTTGAGCCAAAGTCCCACTTGTAATTTGATTAAATAAATACTTTCTTAAATTTATACCAATATTTGGTTGCATTAACCTTTCACCTTGATTGGTGTTCAATAAATTTCTTATATTATTTTTTACTGCTTCAATAGTTGTTGAAGTCGATGCGAAATAACCATCAATACTGTTACCCTTACGAATTGGTAAATCAATACCAATTCTAATATCGGTATTATTATCTTCAATATATGGTTTTCTTGATGTATCTTTTATAGCCATTATAATATGTCCTCAACATCCTCTCTAATTAATTTTACAGTTGTAAATTGTCTTTGTCCATCTTCATCTTCAACATCAAATGAATCTTGTGAATCTGGATCTCCACCAATAAATGCATATCCAGTAGATTCTAACCCACCAACATCCTTTCCTAAATCCAATCCTGGTAAGTTAGCTCCAGCTTCCAACAATGGTTGTATAGCTTTTTTAAGAGCCGCCTCCAATGGTTCAACTAACGGAGCTGCTCCTGGTATTTTTTTTATGGTGTCTAGTATTGGAGCCTTATCACCAAGTAAAGTTTCAAGAGCTATATCAACAGGTAAATCAGGACTTTTTAAATCCTCAACTATAACAGGAGCATTTAATTGAGTAATTCTAAATTCAGCTTGTGTTAGAAAACTTACTATAGCCTCTTTTGTTAATTCAGCCTCAACTTCAATTGGAGAACCTTCCGATGTATCTATATCTTCTTCTTTCGCACCAGCAGCTAAAGCTGATTGGGCTTTAGCTTCTATTAAATCATCTTTTAATCCCATTATTATTTTCCGTATTTTTGTTGTTGTTTTTCTTCAGTTCTTTTTAAAACTTCTCTATAATCTTTATTAACAAATTGACTCATTGGGTCACTTGATGGAACTTGTTGTGGTGTATCATTCATCATGTCACCATAATTTCTACCAACTAATTCATTCATTCTATCTGAAGTATATTCACTACCACCCAATGTTTTCCAATCACCGTCTTGAGCTGTTTCATTAAGCACATCATTTAAAATTTTATTAGATGTAAAACTACTATTCTGTGTTCTCTTTTTTGGTGTCATTGGTTTTTCAACCTTGACTGGTTTTTTTAATTCAGTTATCACTTCTTGAATTGCCATCGCAACTTCTTCTCTAACGATTTGTCTTATTGTTTTTTTCTTTTTCATAATTACCTCTTATTGTGTTTCTCTTCCATTTGGTTCAATTTCATGATATTGACTTTTTACGGCCTCCAATTTTGTTCTCAATGGTGTTAATGCATTTGTAAGTGGTTGTCCAAGATAACCTAATGCTAAAGGAAAATATTGGTTTGATGTTGTTCCCTCTAATATCTTAAATAATTCATCAATAACTTCAACCAATGCATTTCCTAAAACCATCGGCTCCATCTTACCTTTATTTGTTTCTTTATTAGGGTCACCTATAGATACCTTATCTGATTCAATTATTAAATTTTTACCTGTTGATATTGACATATGGTTACCCGCTCCTATATGAATATTATTCCTCGATGATAAATAAATATCTCCTTGAGGTCCTTTTGAATTAAATATAATTCTATCAGAATGTATTAACACTTGATTTTGACGAGGAGATTGTCCATAATCGTATAGTAATGGATTTATATCATCTACTTGATTTATAGATTTAACAACCATAGCTATATGTCTTTGATTTCCTTCAGCTAAATCAGACGCAAATTGAAAACCATTAATTTTTTCTATGTTCCAAGTTGATACATCATCTGGATTGGGTTTAGATACTATCCTATCATATGAACCAAAATGTTGAGATAAAGATCCTCTACTGGTAATACTTATTATAGTTCCATCGGCTAAACTTTCATAATGATTTTTAGAGTATCTACCATTAGAAATAAAAATGTAAGGATTTTTAGATCTACTTCCAATTCTTAAACTATTCCCATGTCTCCCCTCAAACATCATATCACCATGCGTTTCATTTATTGCAGATTTACCTTCAACAAATTCATCTAAAGTAGGATTAGGTCTTTTATTAACTCTATTGGTTCTAACTTTTTTAAAATTTATTGATTGTCCTTTTGCAGTTAATTTTTCTTCTGCTGTAGGTTCGTAATCCTCTTCTGTTGTATATGGATATTCGGGCTTAATTAAAATGTCTTCATTAAAGTTAGGACTATTGGCAGTATTTAAAGGGCCTAAATAATATTGATGAGGTCCAATTTTACAAAGTAAAACTGGGTCTCCTTTTGCTGGGACATCAACCATCCCCCTCATCAATGGGAAATATCTGTCACGAGACGCGTCTACATTAGCTCTTCTTTTTTTAGCACCCTTATAAACATGAGGTAATGCAATAATTGAATTTACAAATTCCGCTCTATTATATCCATATAAACTTTTATCAGATGTAACAACATCAGTTACATAGCCTGGTACAAATTGTAAATAAAAAGGTACAGCTGTTGGACTAAATAAACCTGGAATTTTGACTTTATCTGATGTTGTAAATAATGACGCCATTAATTTTTTCCTGTAATATTGATTGTTTTATCTTTTATACTTTCAAGTCTATCACTTTCATTTTGTAAATCTTGAACTGTATCTTGAAGTGTTCCCATTAATTCTTCTTTTTCAGCATCTGACAATAACATAGATTCATCAGATTCACCTTGTGATTTAGAAATAATTCTTTGTAATACACCAGCTAGTTTAACGAGATGTTCATCATTTTTAACTGCAGTGTCCATATATTCTTTTATAATAGGAGCCACCATAACCACATCATCTATGGTTGTAATGAATCCATGTATCTCTGATATTAACAAATCTATTTGAGTTTTACGCTTTGTTGTGTTTTCATAAATATCTTTTGTTAAATCTTGAAAGGTTTTACCTTCGAATATTTCTTTTTCATTTGACAT
>MDSZ01126066.1_pt1 | contig 20343 bp, 17 predicted proteins | sample 811201 | NCBI WGS metagenome assembly MDSZ01 (sample SAMN05326647, study PRJNA326480) | marine metagenome | isolation source: seawater | place: Indian Ocean: North | collected 2010 | reverse complement strand
CTTTATTTAAAACGACTCTTTTTGAAGTACCAAGATCTTCGACCGTTGCCCCTTCAAGCGTAAGTCCAACTTCTTCAGATATAACGGTACCTCCCGTTAATATTGCAATATCTTCAAGCATTGACTTCCTTCTATCGCCAAATCCTGGAGCTTTACAGGCTGCAGCTTTAACAATACCTCTTAGGTTATTAACTACTAGAGTTGCTAATGCTTCCCCCTCAATATCTTCTGCTATTATTAACAATGGCTTTCCAGCTTTAGCTACTGACTCAAGAAGAGGTAAAAGATCTCTGATGTTAGAGATTTTTTTATCAAATAATAAAATTAACGGCGAATCAAGTTCAACAGTCATATTATCTTGGTTAGTTATAAAGTATGGAGATAGGTATCCTCTATCAAACTGCATACCTTCAACGACATCTAGTTCATTTTCTATACCGCTGCCTTCTTCAACAGTAATTACTCCCTCTTTACCAACTTTTTCCATTGCATCCGCAATAATTGCTCCAACATCTGTATCACCATTGGCAGAAATTGTACCTACTTGTGCGATAGCAGTATTGTCAGCACATGGAACACTGAGGCTTTTGACATGATCAACTGCACTCAAAACCGCTTTATCTATTCCCCTTTTAAGGTCCATTGGGTTCATCCCTGCTGCAACTGCTTTATTTCCTTCATTAACAATAGATTGTGCTAATACCGTTGCCGTGGTTGTACCATCACCAGCCTCATCTGAAGTTTGTGAAGCTACTTGCTTTAGCATTTGTGCACCCATATTTTCAAATTTATTCTCAAGCTCTATCTCTTTAGCAACAGAAACACCATCTTTAGTGACTGTTGGAGCGCCAAAAGATTTATCAAGAACAACATTTCGACCTTTAGGCCCTAACGTAACTTTTACAGCATTCGCCAAAGTGTTAACACCATCAAGCATTTGTGAACGAGCGCTATCACCAAATTTTACATCTTTAGCTGACATATTTTATCTCCCTATAACTAATTTTTTTATTCTACAACTCCGAAGATATCTCTTTCACTTAAGATTAGATATTCTTCACCATTTAATTTAATTTCATTTCCTCCATACTGACCAAATATTACAGTATCGCCAACTGAAACATTCATAGCAATTGCTTCGCCAGTGTCTGATAGTTTTCCTGGACCAACTGCAACAACTTCTCCTTGAGAAGGTTTTTCTTTTGCAGAGCCAGAAAGTATGATTCCACCTGATGAGGTTTCTTCTTCCTCTGTTCTTTTTACAAGAACGTTATCGTGTAAAGGTCGTAATTTCATTTATCTCTCCATATAAATTACTAAATTTATCATATTCATTAATTAAGGGCTAAAAAAAATAAATCAATAGATTTTTTTTCCTTTTTTACTAAAAATAATTGTCGCAATTGTAACCCCAAAAAGGTTTGCAAGTAAGTCAAAATACTCAAAAAACCTATATGGGTGAAAAATATGAACTACTTCAATTAAACAACTAAAAATAAAAATAAATAAAGCAATGTAGATATCTGGTATCTTAAAATTAGATATAAGTCCCAAAATAGTTAAGTAGAAATAAATTAAAAAGTGAACCAGCTTATCCGTACTGAAAGATAGATTATTGAAATAATTAATATCTTCTGCTTTAACTAAGCTGAGCCAGCAAACTATGATAATTGAAATATAAAATATAACTCTTATGAAAATCTGCATTATGTTTTATGCAATTTATTAAAATAAAAAATTATAAAAAATATAGATGGCAAAGCTAAAATAGATGTTGTTATATAAAATGGCATCCATGAAGCCTCATCAATTCTTTTAATGATCTCTGTAGCTAATGTAACTTCGTTTGCAATCATATTTTGTGATGTTTTATTGATCAATATCGTAGAAATTGCTTTCTCATATATCATGTCATTATTAAAAATGAAATTTTTAAAATTGTTGATAATTACTCCAGAAAAACCTGATAGCAATTTACCAAACAAAGTCATAACTGAGGTCAATAATGCATATTGAACAGCAGTAAATTTTTTTGAAACAAGACTTGTAAGAAAAGTAATATTGATCGTCCCAACTGCACCAGCTGCAATGCTATCCATTGCAACTATAAAAGATAAAGAAAAAATATTTTTTTCTTCTGAAATTGCTACATATGCAAAAAATAAATTAGTGGCCATTACAAGAAATGCTCCTACTAATAGTGCATTTTTCATGTTTAATTTTTTGAGAATAAAAGTGCCCAAATAAAAGCCGATAATTGCTGCACCAAGAGCAATAGTTTTAACAACAAGAGCGATTTCATCTAAAGAGAATCCCATTTTTATATAAAAAACATTAGTTATTTGGCCTGAAACAATATCAGTTAATCGATATGTACCTATTATTACTAAGAGTATTGAAGCTGCAAATAAGCCAAATCTTTTATAAAAATCTTTTAATGGGTTTATAAAAGAATATATAAGATTAGATCTTACCAACACATTATTCACTTTTTCTTTTGTAATAAAAACAGCGATAATTCCAAAAAACATCGTAAATGCCATAATTAGATATACAGATTCCCAACTTATCCTAGAAGCCATAATTAAAGCTCCTGATGTCGCAAAAAGCATTGCAATTCTATACCCCAGCTGATAGCCAGCAGCTAAATACCCTTGATCATTTATATCTGCAAGCTCAATTCTGTAGGCGTCTACTGCTATGTCATTAAACGAACCAAACAAAGCAACCAAAAAAGCAAAAAATGCAAAAAGCTCAATGTTTGTTTCTGGATCTGTATTAGATAAGGCAACTAATCCAATAATAATTAATAATTGCGAAGTAATTATCCAGCTAGTCCTTTTTCCAAGCTTCCTCAAAAATGGAATCGAAAAATTATCAATTAAAGGCGCCCAAAATACCTTCAGTGAATATGTCAGAACTACCCATGCAAAAAAACCTATTGTTTTAATGTCTACTTCAACTACAGCTAACCAAGTTGCAAGAGTTGAAAATATCAACATATAAGGTAATCCTGATGCAAAACCTAATAAAGTTAAACTTAGATACTTTGTTTTCGATGAATTGAAGAAAATGCTCATAGCTGCTTTATATATTTACTCCAATTAAATTTTTCGCCAGGATCTTTTTTCCTTCCAGGTGAAATATCAGAATGTCCTACAATATTTTCTTTTTTAATTAGTGGGTATTTCTTTAATATTAATTTAGTTGCAGCAACTAAAGATTTATATTGTTGGTCTGTATAAATATCTTTATCATTTCCTTCAAGCTCAATACCAATGGAAAAATTGTTACAATCTTTCTCACCTTTATACCTAGAATCCCCAGCATGCCATGCTCTTTTATTGAAGGGAACAAATTGAATAATTTTTCCATCTCTTTTTACATATAAATGGGATGAAACTTTTAAGTCTTTAATCTTAATAAAATATTCATTATCCTGAATATTAAGTTTATTTAAAAAAAAATCTTCGACGTAAGTATTTCCATAAGATTTTGGCGGCAAGCTTATTGAGTGAATTACTATTAAAAATATTTTTTTTTCGTCTGGTCTATCGTTAAAGTTAGGTGAATTTAAAAAGGGAATATTTTTGATTATATGGTTATAAATTTCCATTTATCTCAGCCCTGGAGGCAATTTAAAAAATATATTCTCATTGTCTTCACCATGCTCTATTGTTTTCGCACCAATGTGTTTAGCTAAAGAATTTGTGATTTCTTTTACTTTCGACTCTGGAGCAGAAGCGCCAGCAGTAATTGATATATTCGAATATTTTTTTAATTCTTCTAAATTCAGATCATGAAATTCGTCTATAAGAGCTGATTTGCATCCACATTTCTCTGCCAATTCTTTTAAACGATTTGAATTTGAACTATTGCTTGAGCCAACAACAATCATAAAGTCCGATTCAAGAGCTAGCTGTTTAACAGCATCCTGCCTATTTTGAGTTGCATAACAGATATCATCTTTTTTTGGAGTTATCATATTAGGGAACCTTGCTTTTAATATCTTTATAATATCCTTTGTTTCATCGACACTTAATGTCGTTTGGGTTACCACAGCAATTTCATCTTGATTATTTACTTTTAAAGTTTTGGCATCCTTTTCACTTTGAACTAAATAAATTGAGCTACTTTTTTTATTGATGTGTCTACCCATTGTGCCTTCAACCTCTGGATGGCCTTCATGTCCTATCAAAATAATATCCCTACCTGCTTTTGCATGCTTAATAACCTCCACATGAACTTTAGTTACTAAAGGGCAAGTTGCATCAAAATAATTTAAATCTCTTGATTTCGTCGTTTCCTCAACAGATCTTGAGACCCCATGTGCACTAAATATTACTAGAGAGTTATCTGGTATTTCGTCAATATCTTCTACAAATATAGCGCCTCTATTTTTTAAGTCATTAACAACAACTTTGTTATGCACAACTTCATGTTTTACATATACTGGAGCTCCATAAATATCTAAAGCCTTATTTACTATGTCTATAGCTCTATCAACACCTGCACAAAATCCCCTTGGATTTGCTAATTTAATTGCTTTCTTCATTTTTAAAAAAATTAACTAACTCAAAGTATATAATTAAAATAGCCCCAAAAGTTATAAATGCGTCGGCTAAATTAAAAATAAAAAATGATTTCTGAAATACTGTTAAATGCAAAAAATCAGTAACTGTTCCGTCACCAGCTCTATCAATAATATTTCCTAATGCGCCTCCTAAAATAAAAGATAATGCTATTTTTTTTAAAAAGAAGGTTTCATTAATTAACAACCAAATCAAGTAAATAGAAATTAATACTGTAATTATAAGTAGGATCGTTGATGCTAATCCACCTTCATTATCAAAAATTCCAAATGCTATCCCTGAATTATAAATTAGCAAAAAATCTATAATAGGTATAAAAGTTTCAATAGTTTCAGCAAAATTAAGGCTATCTATTGCTATCTTTTTTGTAATAAGATCAATAGCTATCAAGATAATTGTTATTATTAGAAACAGATTAAATTTATACAAAATTCCTTTTTTCCCCTTCTGTTTCAATATTCTCAATACATCTATTGCATATTTCATTATGTTTTGCATTAGTGCCAACAGACTCATGACGATGCCAACATCTTACACATTTTTCATGTTTAGACGTATTTATTTTTATTTCAAAATTAGAGCCCAAACTAACTGAAGCATCTGATGCAATAAACAAAAAATGAAGCTCATCTTCAAATTTACTTAAAATCTCAAAATCTTCACTAGTTGCTGTAATTAAAACATATGCATCTAAAGAACCTTTTAGAGCATTTTCATTTCTCATGGCCTCAATAGATTGATTAACTAAATCTTTTATTTCAAATACTCTCTTCCATTCATTATCAGAGATAAATGTATTTTTTGCATAATCTTCTCTAATAAAATTAGACAAAAATATTGAGTCTTCTTGTTTTGATAAAAGTAAGTTTGTCATCCATATTTCTTCTGCTGTAAATGATAATATTGGAGCAATTAATCTTACAATTGTGTTCAAAATTACCTCTAGACTTGTCTGACAAGACCTTCTAGCTAAAGAGTTAGAACTGCAAGTGTACAGTCTGTCTTTTACAATATCTAAATATATGCCTCCTAATTCATTTACACAAAAGTTATGAATTTTTTGTACACATTTGTGGTATGAATATTTTTCATATAAGTGTAAAACGTCTTTTTCTAATTTTTGAGTTTCATTTATTATCCATTTATCAAGTTCTATTTGATTTATATGCTCAACCCTATCTTTTTCAGTGAAATCATTTAAATTGCCTAGAATAAATCTGAAAGTATTTCTTATTCTTCTATACTGATCAGAAGTTCTTTTTAAAATTTCATCAGATGCAACCATCTCACTTCTAAAATCAGTTGAAGCAACCCAGAGTCTAAGGATATCTGCTCCGAGACTATCCCAGACTTTTTGAGGTGAAACTACATTTCCAAGTGATTTTGACTGTTTTCTACCATTCTCATCCACAACAAATCCGTGCGTAAGAACACCCTTATATGGAGCTTCTTTGCTCATAGCAATACTTGTAAGAAGAGATGATTGAAACCATCCTCTATGCTGGTCTGAACCCTCCAAATATAAATCAGCTACTTTGTCTTTTTGAAACTTCTGAGATGTAACAGCAAAATGAGTGACACCAGAGTCAAACCAAACATCCAAAGAGTCAGTAATCTTAATATAATTATCTGAGTCATCTATATAATCAGATAACGATATTTGATCCCATGCGGATATACCGTTTTTCTCTATTAATATTGCAAATTCCTCAAATAATTCAGATTGATTTGGATGTATTTCTCCAGTTTCTTTGTGAACAACTAAAGTTATAGGCACTCCCCAATTTCTTTGTCTAGATATGCACCAATCAGGCCTATCATCAAGCATTGATTCAATTCTTTGCAATCCCCAAGATGGCTCCCAATTCACCTTTTCTATGAGTTTCTTTGCTTCATTAAGTAAATTATTTTTACTCATTGATATAAACCACTGAGGTGTTGAAATGTAAATTAATGGATACTTGTGTCTCCAGCAATGGGGATAGGAATGACTATAGTCTTCTTGGTTTATAAGCGCCCCTGATTCATGTAACTTTTCAATAACTATTGGGTCTGCTTTCATTGCTGGTAATCCTGCAATAAAATCATATTCTTCTTTGAAAAAGCCTAAATTATTGATAGCTTTAATAGTTGAAACATTATTTTTTTTACAGATAAAATGATCATCTAGCCCATGAGCCGGTGCCGTATGAACGCATCCAGTTCCATTCTCTATAGTTACATGATCGCCATGCAACAAAACAGAGGTTCTGTTAAGAAACGGATGTTTGAGTTTAATATCTGATAAATGTTTGCCAAGAACTTTAGAGACTTCCTTAATATCTTTATCCCATCTTTCAGAACATTGATCAATTAAATCTGATGCTATTACATAATATTCTGAGTTAACATTAACTAAAGAATAATTTAATTCTGGGTTTATACATACTGCTACATTAGATGGAATTGTCCAAGGTGTTGTAGTCCATATAACTACTCCTATATCTGTATTTTTAGTAAATTTAAAAAGATTTTTTACATTTTCAATTGAATCTGAACTAACATAAAAAGAAACATCAATAGATTTCGATGTCTTGTCTAAATACTCAACCTCTGCTTCAGCCAGAGCTGATCCACAGTCTTGGCACCAATGAACAGGCTTCTCTCCTTTTTCAAGATGTCCAGATTTATATACACTTCCTAATGCTCTAACAATATCCGCTTCAAACTTTGAATCAAGAGATTTGTAGGAATTTTCCCAATCGCCAAAGACTCCCAGTCTTTTAAAATCTTTCATTTGATTGTTAATTTGAGACTGTGCATATTCTTTACAAGCTTTTTGAAAGTCTTGTTTATTTTGGACTGTGTCACTTTTCTTACCAAATTTTTTCTCAACATTTAGTTCAATTGGAAGTCCATGACAGTCCCAACCTGGTATATATGGCGCATCAAAACCAAACATAGTCTTGTATTTAATGGTTATATCCTTAAGAATTTTATTTACAGAATGTCCTAAGTGTATTGAGCCATTTGCATACGGGGGGCCATCATGTAAAAGAAATAATTCATTATTTTTATATTTATCTCTAATAGCTTTATATAATTTTGTTTTTTCCCAATTATCCAATATTTCTGGTTCTTTTTTTGGAAGCCCAGCTTTCATTGAGAACTCAGTTTCTGGAAGATTAAGTGTATCTCTATAATTAGTTGACATTGGAATTATTTAAAATATTTTTAGCTACTGATATATCCTTAAGAATTTGCAATTTTAACACGTCTAAATTATCAAATTTCTTTTCATCTCTTATTTTTTTTATAAATTTTACATCTAATCTTTTTGAATAAATATTATTATCAAAATCAAATAAATGCACCTCAAGAACAGGATGAATTCCTTCAACTGTAGGGCGAACTCCCATATTAGCTATCCCAAAGTACTTTTTATTTTTTATAAAGCTCTCAACCGCATAAACGCCATTTATAGGCAATTTTTGTTTTGGAAGCCATATATTTGCCGTTGGGATGCCAATTGTTCTACCTACATGCTTTCCATGTACGACTTTACCAGAAAATGTATATGGTCGTCCTAATAGCTCTTCAGCTAGCTTAAAGTTGTCTTCCATGATAGATTTTCTAATCCGTGTGCTACTAATACGATCTCCTTGATATGTAACTGTTTTAGTGCTTTCAACAACAACTCCTCTATTTGCGCCCCATTCTTTTAATTGCTCAATACCTCCGCTTCTTTTGGCGCCAAATCTGAAATCATCTCCAACTGTAAAAGTAGCTAAATTCATCGACTCTAAGATTACTGAAATAAAAAGCTCGGGAGGCATTGATTGCAATGAATTATTAAATTTTAGAAAAAAACCAAAATCAACGGAATTTCTATCTAAGAGCTGAAATTTTTCCCGCCATGGACATAATCTCGGTGGCGCAATATGATTTTTTCCCTCTTTTTCAGCAAAATATTCTGATGCATGCGGCTCAGTAAAAAATACAATTGTTTTTGCATTATGTTTTTTAGCATTTTCTTTAACCTGTTTCAAAATTGCTTGATGGCCCAAGTGCAAACCATCAAAATTCCCAATAGTTCCACATAATTTAATATTAGGAAATCGTTGAAGAAATAAATTTAAATTATGTTGACCTCTAATTAAATACATTTTTCAATTAACTAAATAGCTCTTTTATAGGTTTCTTTAAAAAGAGTCTTGCAACTCCAAAATATATTAACATCGAAAAAATTACCTCAATAGAAAGATATCCGAATCTTTCAAACTGAGAATAATCTATAAAATAAGTATTTGATGTATAAAATTGTAAAAAAATTGCAAGAGCTCCACAGGAAACTAATAATGAAAAATTGAAACTATTAAATATATTTTTGATTCTTACGAAACCCTGTCGATACAAAATTATCTCTAATATAAAAACACTTACTAGTGCAGAAATAGAGCTTCCATATGCAATGCCAACATGGCCAAGCTCTAATATAAAAGCTAATATATAGTTAAGCGATGCATTTAGTATTAATGCAATCAATGCAACATACATTGGAGTTTTTGTATCTTTTCTTGCAAAGAAAGCTGGTGTTAAAATTTTCATTAGCATAAAAAAAGGCAATCCAAATGAGAATGCAACCAAACTATAAGATGAATTCTGAACATCTGTTATATCAAATTCTCCTCTATAAAAAATAGTACTTATCAAATCTTCTGAACAAAAAAATAAACCAATTAAAGAGGGCAAGCCAATAAATAGAACAAATCTTTTTCCCTTTTCAATATTTAAAATAAATTCTTCTTTATTTTGATTAATGTCAATCTTGGACAAGATAGGTAATAATATTGTTCCTATAGCGATAGCAAAAACTCCCATAGGAAATTGTATAATTCTATCTGAAATATATAGCCACGTTGGACTACCTTCATCTAATAAAGAAGCAAATATTGTATCGATCAATAAATTAATTTGAATAATACCTCCAGCTAAAATAGCTGGAAAGATTAATCTAAAAAATTTCTTTACCCCAGGATTTTTGAAATCAATCTTAGGGATTGGCAACCGTTCAATAATTAATAATGGAGCGATTTGAATTAAAAGTTGTAAGAAACCGGCTAGCAATACACTCCATGCAAGAACATAAATTGGAAGTTCATAAATAGGAGCAATAATTAATGCTGCAATTATTAAACACAAATTAAAAACAATAGGCGTAAATGCTGGAACAGAGAATTTTTGATGTGTATTCTGTATTCCTCCCGCAAATGCAACCAATGATATTAAAGCTAAATATGGAAACATTATTCTAAGTGTTTTTATAGCAGTCTCTTGATATTCTGGATCAAAATAAAACCCTGGAGCAAAGATTAATATAAATATTGGCGCAAATAATAAAACTAAAATTGTAAATAAAAATAAAACTACTATTAGAGATCCAGCAATAGCATTTAAGAAGTTAACTGTTTCTTTTTTATTGCCAATTTTTTCGTAATCGCTATATATTGGAATAAATGCCTGATTAAATGCACCTTCAGCAAAAAAACGTCTAAATAGGTTTGGAATTTTTAACGTAATTACAAAAATATCATGGTAAATTGATGCGCCCATCAAACTAGTTGTTGAAATATCTCTAATTAAACCAAAAATCCTTGATAGACCAGTGCCAGATATTATTTTTTTTAAACTGCCAAACAGAGTAAAGGTTTGATTTTTTTTTATTTTATTGTGTTTCAAAGTCTAAAGAGGCTGAATTAATGCAATATCTTAGGCCTGTTGGATTTGGCCCATCATTAAAAACATGTCCTAAATGAGCATCGCAATTGGAACATTTAACTTCAGTCCTTGTCATTCCATGCGAATAATCTTCAAACTCACTAATTTGGCCTTCATTAATTGGAACAAAAAAACTTGGCCAACCACATCCAGAGTGAAACTTTGCGTCAGATTCAAATAAATCATTACCGCAACATATACACTTATATACTCCCTTGTCATCAAAATCCCAATACTTACCAGTAAAAGGTCTTTCTGTTCCAGATTCTCTTGTAATTCTATAGGTGTCGCTATCTAAAATATTTTTCCACTCATCATTTGTTTTAATAACTTTTGACATATAGTCATTGTAATTAAAAAGAAAGAATATAGGTAGATATTAAATCAATCATTAAGATTGTTATGATATTTATCAGGTAAGCAATTTAGTTAAGATCAGGAAATCATTTATCAATTTTTCTGTTGGTTTGTATATCTTTCTTCTTTTATCAACTTGAGATGATTTTTCATTAATATATTTGAGCTTAACAGCATTTTTTAATACTTGTAATCGCTTTATTCTTGAAGCAAATTTTTTTGGAACTAAGGAAATAGCATATTCTTGTGAAATTTCATTACCATCAAAGTATTCTTTCATGAACAGGATTAGAAAATAGAATTTATATGTGTCGGCTTGAAAATAATTTAAAGATTCTGGAGTGCTTTTATTATTAATAATATTTTTAAATAATCTATCTACAAAATTTTTAGCGTCATTGATTGAGGTTTCGTCAAACTTTCTTATTGAAATAACAGTATTTTTAGTATCCATACATTTAATCATGCAATTTACATGCCGAATTATACAAAACTATTATTTAATGAGACTTATTAGGCTTAATTTTACTTTTAATCCAATTTATGAAACTGTTATTCTTTAAAGTATGTTTATCAAGCATATCGAATTCGTATGCTAGTTTTCTTGGATTGCTAAAAAATTCTTTTCTTGTATTAAAACTTTTTTCAGTTAGCTTTTTCACTAAAACGGCAGGATTTCCTGCGTATATAGAATTTGCTGGAACATCTTTTGTAACAACTGCGCCTGCCCCAATTATACTATTTTTGCCAATCGTTACTCCTTTACATATTATTGCGCTATCGCCAATCCAAACATTATCTTTAAGTACTATAGGTTTTGTTTTACCAACAGGTTTAGCTCTGTCATAGATACCATGCCAATCAGCATCTGATATATATGCTCCATGCGCTATCATACATGCATCTCCAATCTTAATGCTTTCTGCTGCCATTATTCTAACTCCTGGAGTAATCAAGGAATATTTTCCAATGAAAATTTCACCTTTGTGATCTCCAATATTCCATGAAGTAAACTGAATATTTGCATCACTAGCTCCAATTAAAGTTGGGTAATCATCAATAAAAACATTATTTCCAAATACCTTTATGTATTTTGGCTTAAAAAATGCTCCGCCCACGCCTAAATTCTTAAATTGTGGTTTTAAATAATGCTTAACATAAATTAAATTAAGCTTAGTTGAAAATTTTTTTAACCAATATGGTCTATTATCTTTTCTAATAAAATTCTCCTAATAAATATTTATCTTATGATAAAGTAGCAAAAAATACCTATCATTCAAATTGAGCAGCAAATATATCATAGAGTTTAAACATCTTATAAAAATAGGGCTACCTATTTTTGGTTCACAAATGTCATATATGTTGATGAGTGCAACTGATACAATTATTGCTGGTAATGCCAGTTCATCTGATCAAGCTGGTTTAGCAGTTGGTACGGCAATTCTAAATACAGTTTGGTTTTTAATTGCTGGTGTAATTTTTTCCGTCACTCCTATAGTTGCTCAATTATATGGTGCAAAAAAATTTATCGAAATTGGGCATAAATTAAGAGAAGTTCTATGGATTGCCTTCTTTCTTGGTTTCTTTTTGGCATTATTGTTTTTTAATTTAGAATCCATACTTAGAATATTTCCAGCTGAAGAATCTCTCTCAATAATATCGATTAATTATTTAAAGGCTGTTTCGCCTGGTATTCTTTTTCTTACTTTATTTACTTGCCTAAGATGTTACAGCGAAGGCATGACACTTACTAAACCTATTTTTGTTATAGCTTTTACCGGGATGATAATTAATATACCCTTGGATTTAATATTTGTTTATGGATGGTTTGGAATTCCTAAACTCGGTGGAGTTGGATGCGGTATTGCTACATCAATTGTTGCTTTTTTAATGATGCTAATTCTATTTTTTTATATTTCTAAATCCAAGAAATATAAAAAAACTAAACCTTTTCTAAAATTCACGTTTACATCTTTTTCAACAGTAAAAGAAGTTTTTAAATTAGGTTTACCAATAGGGATTGGCATATTTTTTGAGTTAAGTATGTTTTCTGGATCGGTGATAATTCTAAAAATTTTATTCGATGAAATTGTTGTTGCAAGTCATGCAGTTGCAATTAATATAGCTGCTTTATTTTTTATGGTGCCACTCTCCATAGGTTTAGCTTCGGCTACTCGAGTGGGAAATTTAATTGGAGAAAATAGACCCAAAGATGCAAAAACTGCATCATATTCAACCGTATATTTTTGCATAATAGCTGCAATTATAAATATATTAATAATACTCATATTTGGTTCAAATATAATAAGCTTTTATTCAAATGAATTGCCTGTAATCAATCTAGCCATAAGTTTAATAATTTTTGCAGCTATTTTTCAATTACCTGATGGAATACAAATGGGCGCATTGGGGAGTTTAAGGGGTTATAAAGATACATTTATACCCATGATCCTATTGTTTATATCTTATTGGGTATTTGCCATGCCAATAGGATACTATTTAACAATTGCTGGGTTCAATGAGCCAATGGGTGTCTATGGAATGTGGATAGGTATGATAATTGGATTATCAATATTCTCATTTTTATCAATTGGCAGAATGAAATGGATAATACAGAAGAATATAAAAACTAGCGAACAAGAACCTCGGCTACTTTAGAGCCAATTGATACCAAATTATCTGCGATGTGAATGCCGCATTCATCTAATTTTTTTATTTTGTCTGCTGCAGTTCCTTTTCCTCCTGAAATTATTGCTCCTGCATGCCCCATCCTTTTACCGGGCGGTGCTGTTTGACCTGCGATATATGAAACTACAGGTTTGGTGATATTATCTTTAATAAATTCAGCTGCAGACTCTTCTGCGTTTCCTCCAATTTCTCCCACCATGATGATTGCTTCGGTTTGATCATCATCTTCAAACATTTTTAGAATATCTATAAAAGAGGATCCTGGAATAGGATCTCCACCTATACCAACACAGCTACTTTGACCATAACCCAAATCAGTAGTTTGTTTTACAGCCTCATATGTTAAAGTACCCGATCTGCTAATAATTCCAATTGATCCTGGCATATGAATACTGCCTGGCATTATCCCAAGTTTTGACTCTCCTGGAGTTATAACTCCAGGGCAATTTGGACCAATCAACCTGACTCCTAATTCATTAATACGCTTTTTAACCTCTAACATATCTAGTGTTGGTACGCCTTCTGTAATACAGACTATCAGTCTTATACCAGCTTCAGCTGCCTCTAAAATAGAATCTTTGCAGAATCTTGCAGGCACAAAAATAATTGAGGCATTAGGTTGCACTTCAGAAACTGCTTCTTTAACAGTATTAAAAACTGGTTTATTTAAATGCAAAATTCCACCCTTCCCAGGTGTAACACCACCAACAATGTTAGTGCCATAATCAATTGATTGTTTTGAATGAAGAGTACCTTGAGATCCAGTAAATCCCTGAACAATCAATCTTGTTTCTTTATTGACTAAAATACTCATTTCGCTAATTCCACTGCCTTTTGTGATGCATGAGCTAAATCATTAATGCTTTCAATTTTTATTTTTGCATTTGATAAAATTTTTGAACCTAAATCTGCATTATTGCCTTCAAGCCTTACAACTACTGGAATTTCAATATCCACTTCTTTGATTGCTGCAACAATGCCTTCAGCGATTAAATCACACTGAACTATTCCTCCAAAAATATTTACTAATACAACTTTTACATTAGGATCTTTTAAAATAATTTTAAAAGCTTTAGTAACTCTTTGTTGTGTAGCAGTGCCTCCAACATCAAGAAAATTTGCTGGATTTCCACCATAAAATTTAATTGTATCCATTGTTCCCATAGCAAGGCCTGCACCATTTACCATGCAGCCTATGTTGCCATCTAGAGAGACATAACTTAAATCATATTTTGCAGCTTCAGACTCTTGTGGATCTTCTTGAGATTCATCATACATTTCTAAAAGTTCTGGTTGTCTAAATAATGCATTAGAGTCAATATTTAGTTTTGCATCCAGACAGAGCAAATCACCATTTTTTGTTATTACAAGAGGATTTATTTCTAATAAGCTAAGATCTTTCTCTTTAAATAAAATTAATAAGTTTTCAATTATTGGATGAAATTGCTTTGACTGTTCTTGGTTAAGCTTTAATACTTTTGCAATATTTTTTGCGTCTTCTTCTGAAACTAAGCCTTTAAAATCAAAACCTTGATATATTATTTTTTCTGGTGAATTCTTCGCAACATCTTCAATATTTACACCGCCCTCAGATGAGCCAATAAAAACAATTTTTTGAGTTTCTCTATCAATTATAACGCTGAGATATAATTCTTTATCAATATCAGTACATTCCTCAATTAAAATTGAGTTAACAGGTTGTCCTAATTCATTAGTTTGGTAAGTAACTAATCTTTTCCCAAGCCATTTTTTTGAAAACTCTACTGCTTGTTGAGGAGAATCTATTACCATAACACCACCAGCTTTACCCCTTCCTCCTGCATGAACCTGAGTTTTAATTACCCATTTTTTTCCTCCAATTTCATTGCATGCTTCAATAGCGTCTTCCGCTTTAGTAATTACTTTACTTTTCGATACAGGTAAATTGTATTCTGCAAATAGTAATTTGCCCTGATACTCATGTAAATTCATTTTCTTTTGTTCCCGATATGAATAGCTTGATTGTCTGCTGCTAATGCAGCTTCATGAAATGCTTCAGAAACAGTTGGATGGCTAAACATTGTAAGCGCAATGTCTTCAGAACTAGCGCCAAACTCCATAGATATTAAAGCTTGTTGAACAATTTCAGCTGCTGCTGGTCCAATTACATGAACACCTAAAATAGTATCTGTGTTTATACAAGAAATTACTTTTACGAAACCGGATGATTGGTCAACTGCAAGCGCTCTACCGCTAGCAGCAAATGGGAATTTACCAACCTTGTATTCAATACCCTCATCTTTTAATTCCTGTTCATTTTTGCCAACCCATGCAATTTCAGGATGTGTATATATAACGGATGGTACTAATTCATAATTAACTTGATTATGCTTTTCAGCAATTCTTTCAGCAACCATTACTCCTTCCTCACTCCCCTTATGTGCAAGCATAGGTCCTCTTACAACATCTCCAATGGCCCAAATATTTGGAATAGACGTCTGGCAAAATTCATTTACTTCAATAAATCCATTATTTATTGGGATAGAAAGACTTTCTGAGATAACATCTGAAGAATTTGGCATTCTGCCAACAGACACAATTAATTTATCAAATTCCTTTTCAATCTCTTTATCATCATTTATGTATTTTACCTTTACTTTATTTTTTAACTCTTTTGCATTAGTCACTTTTGAACCTAAATGTATATCTAAGCCTTGGCTCTTAAATTCCTTTATTGCCTCTTTAGATATATCAGAATCAGTCATTGGTAAAAAGTCATTTAAAGCCTCTATGACAGTGACATTAGAACCCAATCTAGACCATACACTCCCCAATTCGAGTCCGATAATACCGGCACCCACAATTCCTAATTTTTTTGGAACTTTATCAAAAGATAAAGCACCAGTACTGTCGACTATATGATTGCCAAATTTAGCAACAGGAATTTCTATTGGTTTCGATCCAGTAGCAATAATAATATTACTAGCTTCAATTTCATCTACATCGCCATTGTGTTTTGTTACCTCAACAATATTTTTTGAGATAACTCTTCCTCTTCCAGACATGGATTTAACTTTATTAGCTATAAATAAGCCTGATATCCCAGATGTAAGCTTTTCAACTATGTCATCTTTTCTTTTCATCATTGATTTTAAATCAAGTTCTAACTCTCCAACAACAATGCCATGATTATCAAGATTTTTTCTTGCATCAAAATACCTATGTGATGAATCTAAAAGTGCCTTTGATGGAATGCATCCAACATTTAAACATGTCCCACCAAAATTTTGATTACCTTTTTCATCTGTAGACTCCTCAATGCACAATGTTTTTAAACCTAATTGTGCTGACTTAATAGCAGCCACATAACCTGCAGGCCCACTTCCTATAACAACAACATCAAACATATTTATCCTTAAATTATAAATTAAGTAACAATCTTTCTGGGGACTCCAGCTGCTCTTTAATTGAAACTAAAAAAGTAACAGCCTCTTTACCGTCCAATAACCTGTGATCATAACTCATGGCTAGATACATCATTGGTCTAATGACAACATCTCCATTCCTAGCAACTGGTCGATCTTGTATTGCATGCATTCCCAAAATAGCAGTTTGAGGAGCATTTAAAATTGGTGTTGATAATAGTGAACCAAAAATTCCTCCATTTGAAATAGTGAAAGTGCCGCCTTGCATTTCTTCAATTGATAACTTTCCATTTCGAGCTTTTTCAGAATAACCTAAAATTGATTTTTCAATTTCAGGTAAAGATTTTGTGTCAGCATCTTTAATAACTGGCACCACTAAACCTCGATCAGTTGATACTGCTACGCCTATATCTTGAAAACCATGGTAAACGATTTCTTGATTGTCAATTGAAGCATTAACAACTGGAAATTTTTTAAGCGCTTGAACTGCAGCTATTACAAAAAATCCCATAAATCCTAACTTTACTCCATGTTCACTTTCAAATTCAGCACCATACTTAGCTCTAAGTTCTTTTATTGGCAACATATCAACTTCATTGAAAGTAGTTAACATCGCAGTTTGTTGTTTTACATTTACGAGTCTATTTGCAATGGTCATTCTTAGTCTAGACATTGGAACTCTTTTCTCTGGCCTATCTCCCTCTGCAGTGAAAGTGACTTCTTTCTTGATCTCTTTTTTTAAAGAAACTTCATGACTTACTAAATCAGCTTTTGTAATTCTGTTGCCTTTACCTGATGCTTTTACATCTTTAGGATTTATATTTTTCTCAGACAAAATTTTCTTTGCAGCAGGTCCAGTTTTATTTAAATTATTTTCTGATTCATTTGCCTCCGTATCAGGCTTATGAGTATCTTTGTTATCTAATGCCTCATCTTTTGTGGATTCTTGTTTTTTTGAATTAATACTATCTAACTCATTAAACTCGCCAATTATTTCATTGCTAGCAACTGTATCACCTTCAGCTTTTAAAATTTTTATAATTTCACCATCAGCTTGGGCAAGAACCTCCAAAACAACCTTGTCAGTTTCAATTTCAGCAATAACTTCATCCTGATTAACTGTCTCACCCTCTTTTTTTAACCAGTTTGCGATTGTTCCATCAGCAACGGACTCTGGAAATGTTGGTGATTTAATTTTAATATTCATTACTATTTAATTGCCTCATTTATTAAATCTCTCTGTTGTAGAAGATGAAGTTTCATAAGACCTACAGCAGGTGCTGCAGCGGCAGGCCTACTTATTAAATTTAGCTCATTCTTAAAATTCATTCTATCTAATACTCTTTGTATTCTATGTCTGTGACTAAACCAGGCTCCTTGGTTTAGAGGCTCTTCTTGACACCAAACAATATCATTAACATTTTGATACTTTGCAAGGGTTTCTTCAAGATCATCGTATGGAAAAGGATACAATTGTTCAATTCTAATAATCGCAATATCTTTTCGATTTTCTTTATCTCTTTTTTCCTTTAAGTCATAAAAAAGTTTGCCTGAACACATTATAATCTTTTTAATTAAATTAGAATCATTGATATTATCGTCTAAAACACACTCAAATTCATCATTAAGTAACTCTTTCAAGTTTGATGTTGCATTAGGGTTCCTGAGTAGGCTTTTTGGTGAAATCACAACCAAAGGAGTCCTCATTTTTCTTATAGCTTGTCTTCTTAATAAGTGAAAAATTTGTTTTGGTGAACTTGGAACACATACTTGTATATTTTCTGAAGCACATAATTGCAAAAATCTTTCAATTCTAGCACTACTATGTTCTGGACCTTGGCCCTCATATCCATGCGGGAGCAACATTACTAAACCAGATAATCTATCCCATTTATGTTGTGCAGAAACAATAAATTGATCTATAACAACTTGTGCTCCATTAGCAAAATCACCAAATTGAGCCTCCCAAATTGTTAAGCCTGTTGGCCAAGTTGCAGAATAACCATATTCAAAACCTAAGACCGCTTCTTCAGAAAGCAAGGAGTCATAAATATCAAATCTTGTATTATTCTCTTTTGCTATTTCACTTAAAGGTATATATCCCATTCCGGATTCTGATTCAAAAACACATGCATGTCTGTGTGAGAATGTTCCTCTTCTAACATCTTGTCCAGAAATTCTTATTGGATATCCGTTGCTTAGCAAAGTAGCATATGCCATAGTTTCAGCAAAACCCCAATTCAATGGGATTTCTCCGTTTGCCATTTTTATCCTATCTGCAAAAATCTTTTTTGCCTGTGATCCAAGTTTAAAAGATTGGGGAACAGACGATACATCATTTGCCAAACGAATAAATTTATTTTTCTTAAACGAGGTATCCACTTTAGGCCACCATTTGACATTCATATAAGAAGACCAATCAAACCATAGTTTTTCGTTTGGTTTTTTTGCTAGATTTTTTGCTACAGACTCACCGCTTTCTAAGGATTTTCTGTATCCTTTTTTTATAGCTTTTGCATTTGATTCTGAAATAATACCATTATTAATTAAGTTATCTTCATATTGCTTTAATACTGATGGATGGTTTGCAATCTTTTTATACATTAATGGCTGTGTTGCTGAAGGATCGTCTGCTTCATTATGGCCTCGTCTTCTGTAGCAGAATAAATCTATTACAATATCTTTTTTAAATTTATGTCTATACTCACAAGCAATTTTTGAAACATTAACTACCATTTCTGGATCATCTCCATTTACATGAATTACAGGCGCTTGAATCATTTTTGCAACATCAGATGCATAATCTGTTGATCTTGAGTCACTTATATTGCTTGTTGTAAAGCCAATTTGATTGTTTACAATTATATGGATTGTTCCGCCAACATAAAATCCTCTTGTTTGAGACATTTGAAGAGACTCCATTACCACGCCTTGTCCAGAAAATGCCGCATCACCATGCAGTAATACTGGTATTACCTTTGATCTTTCTTTGTCATTTATTCTATCTTGCCTAGCTCTTACAGATCCAATAACAACTGGATCAACTATCTCAAGATGAGATGGATTATTAAATAAAGAGACATGTACTTCTCCACCAGGAGTATCAAAATTAGAAGAGAAACCTAAATGATATTTAACATCTCCGGTGCTGGCTCCATCAAGTTCAAAGTTCTCGTCAAATGCTGCAAATAATTCTGAAGGTAGCTTTCCTAAAACATTTACTAATAAATTTAATCTTCCTCTATGAGCCATACCAAAACATATTTGATTTGCTCCTAGTGAGCCACAATTTTGTATTACATTTTCTATTAATGGAACCAATGACTCTGCGCCATCAATACCAAAACGTTTCATGCCAGGATATTTAGCCGATAAATATTTAGCCAGTCCTTCAGCAGAATTTAATCTTTCGTATATATTTAATTTTTCTTCATTATTAAATTTGTATTTTTGTAAATCTACTTCAAACTTTTTTTGAAGCCAATTTATTTCTTTGCCATTCGTTAAATGGTTAAATTCTAAACCAACATTTCCACAATATATTT
>MDSZ01215920.1_pt1 | contig 20344 bp, 20 predicted proteins | sample 811201 | NCBI WGS metagenome assembly MDSZ01 (sample SAMN05326647, study PRJNA326480) | marine metagenome | isolation source: seawater | place: Indian Ocean: North | collected 2010 | reverse complement strand
TATTTTGCGCCTGTAGCTCAGTTGGATAGAGCATTAGCTTCCGAAGCTAAAGGTCAGAAGTTCAAATCTTCTCAGGCGCTTATAATGTCCTCTCAGCTGCTAAAATTGTGTTTTCTATTAAAGCGCAAACTGTCATTGGCCCAACGCCGCCTGGAACAGGGGTTATTGCAGATGCTTTTTTTGACGCTGATTCAAAATCTACATCACCACAAAGTTTACCATCAATATTGTGTATCCCAACATCAACAACTACTGCTCCATCAGGAATTTGGTCTCCATTAATGAACTTAGGGACTCCCGCTGCAACGATAATTACATCTGCGTCAGCGAGTTTAGCGTTGAGGTCACGAGTTTTTGAGTGACACATAGTAACAGTAGCATTTTGTTGCTGACAAAGAATTGATACAGGCTTGCCTACTATATTTGACCTACCAATCACCGTGACATTCTTACCTGTAAGATCAATGTCTGCTGATTGTAAAATAGACATAATCCCTTTAGGTGTACATGAAACTAGCGTATCTTCGCCAAGAAAAAGTTTTCCAACATTGCTTGGAGTGAATCCATCAACATCCTTAGATGGATCAATAGAATTTAAAACTTTCGTTACGGAAATATGTTTTGGTAGTGGTAACTGGACAATAACCCCGTGGATCGAGCTATCGCTATTTATTTGGTTTACCTCACTCAATATTTCTTGCTCTGAAATTGAATCTTCAAATCTTCTAACTTCCGACTCAATGCCGGCTTTGCCAGCAAATTTTTCTTTCTGTGCCACATAACTTGCTGAGGCTTTCACCTCACCTACAAGGATTACTACTAGTTTAGGAACTATATTTTTATCTTTGAGTTTTTCAACTCGTGACCTTAAATCATTACTTAAAATTTTTTCTGCAACTTCTCTACCGCTTATAACTCTCGCAATCATAAATCCACCTCAATTTTGTCTCTCTTTTTCTATTAACAGATTAACCACATCTACTAGCTCGTCATATGAGCTTACATATGAACCGCTAGTCATATATTTGCCATTAATAACAAGCGTGGGTACAGAATTAATCTGATACTCTCTAGCTAATCTACTTGCTTTGTTCATTCTAATCTCTGTACCAAACGAGTCAAATAATTCCTCAAATTTCTTGGAATTAAATCCATTATTTGATACGAATTGACTGAGTGAATCTTTGGTATCAAGTCTTTGGGAGTTAATGTGTATCTCTTCGAAAAGTTTGGTGTGCAAATCGTCATCTAAATTCATTTGCTTAAGTGTGAAGTATGCTTTTGCATGATTCTGCCAAGAGTCCCTCAACGAAACTGGGACTTTTACCAAAATTGTGTCTTTACCTAAATCTGCCTCTATTTGATTCATGGTTGGTTCAAGATTAAAACAATGAGGGCAACCGTACCAAAAAAATTCATAAATAACTATCTGATCATGTTCAGTTTGTTTTTGATTTGATATCTGAATGTATTTAGGACTCGCTAGGGTAACAGTTGTTAGAAACAGAGAAATGAGGACGAACTTTACTAGGTGAGAGGCATAAATAATCATTAGTATAATCCTTCGATATATTCCGCAACCGCTTTCATTTCCTCATCTGACATTCTCGATGCTATGTTACGCATCATTTTATTATAATCGTTTGCTCTGTCGGTGCTTTGAAATTTTTTTAACTGTTGATATATATACTCTGAGTGTTGCCCAGATAATGATGGTATGCCAGCTAAACTATTTCCTTGGCCATTAGGGCCATGACAAGCCATACAAGCTTGGATCTTGTACTCTAAGTTACCTCCTCTGTATATATTTTGTCCATCTTCAAGATAAGCATCATCAGTTAGACCGATTGATTTTTCTAATGAGGAATAATATGCAGAAATATCTATTATATCCTCTTCACTAAGTGCAAGTGCAATGCCATACATGATTGCGTTATTCCTTGATCCACTTGGCCCTTTTTGGAATTCGTATAACTGAGTCTCAAGATATTTTGCATGCTGCCCAGCTAGTTTTGGCCACTCTGGGTTAATGCTTATACCAGCATTCCCATGACATGCTACACAAGTTGCACTTTTCTCTTTGCCTTTCTCAACATCACCCGCATAAACTATTGATGCGGCTGTTGCAAAATAAATTAGCACAAAATAATAAGGTATTTTCATCATAATCCCAGTGTAATTATATATGAAACGCCCCATTGTTCAAACATACAGGTGAGTAAAATTAGTGCGCAGTTTCCCAATTATCTCCTATTCCAACGTCTACTGTTAGTGGCACATCAAGCTTTAAAGAATTGCTCATCAAAGTATCAATTTTCTCTTTCGCTTCCTTTACAAAAGAGGTTTTTACCTCAAAAACGAGCTCATCATGAACTTGCATTAACATTTTGATGTTAGCATCTTCAGTAACTAACCATTTATCAATCTGTATCATGGCAAGTTTAAGAATATCTGCAGCAGTTCCTTGAATAGGGGCATTTATAGCGGTTCTTTCGGCAGCACTTCTAATCTGAAAATTACTATGAGTGATATTTGGCAAAAAGATCCTTCGACCAGCAATAGTTTTAACATACCCTTGAATTTTTGCCTCTTTCTTAATTTCACTCATAAATGTTTTTACCCCAGCATATTTCGAAAAATATTTATCTATAAATTCTTTGGCCTCAGAATTATCAATTCTAAGTTGCTTAGCAAGACCAAATGAAGATATGCCATATATTAAGCCGAAATTAATTGTTTTCGCCACACGTCTTTGTTGATCGCTCGGTTGACCGGGAATAGAGAAAATCTCTTTTGCGGTAACTGAGTGTATATCTTCATTATTTTTGAAACTTTCTAATAATATTTTGTCTTGTGAAAGGTGTGCCATGACTCGTAATTCAATTTGTGAATAATCAGCAGATATTATTGTTGAGCCTTTTTCTGGGATAAAAGTTTTACGAATATCCCTTCCATTTTTTGTTTTTATTGGAATGTTCTGCAAATTAGGATTAGATGAGGATAACCTACCAGTGATTGTAACTGTTTGATTATATGAGGTATGGAGACGTTTGGTATCTTGATTAATAGTCTCTCCTAGTTTATCTGTGTATGTATTTTTTAGTTTTGATAAGTTTCTGTATTCGAGTACGAGCTTTGGTACCTCATGACTCTCTGCAAGGTCTATCATAACATCCTCACTTGTAGAAGGTTGCCCTTTGGGTGTCTTTTTAAGTATAGGTAAATTCATCTTTTCATAGAATATCTCTTGTAATTGCTTAGGGGAGCTAATATTGAAGCGTTGACCAACAATCTGATAAATATTATTTTCCAGCTCACTTATTTTTTTACCAAAACTTTCACTTAATCCTAATAACTTCTTTTTATCAACTTTTACTCCTACTAATTCCATTCTCGATAGTATTTTTACAAGTGGCAATTCAACATCATTATAGAGTATCATTTGATCTTTGAGTTCATTTAGCTTATTTTCAAAATAGTAATAAAGTTTCAGTGCAATGTCTGCATCTTCACATGCATACCTATAAACATCTTCAGCAGGTAGATCTGACAACACTAATTGCTTCTTTCCCTTACCTACAACCTCTTCATACTTAATAGTTTTTACATTCAGATGCTTTTCAGCTAGGGTATCTAAATCATGTTTACCAGATGAGTCAAGCACATAGGACATCAGCATTGTATCTTGAATATTACAGTCCACGTCTATGCCATACTTATATAAAACATTCATATCATATTTAATATTTTGCCCTACGATAGTAATATTTTTTTCCTTAAATAATTTTTTTAAACTAGTCACTATATGTTTTAAGTCAATTTCTGAGTCTATTTTTTTGTGATTTATGGGTATGTAAAAAGCTGTATTCTTATCGAGTGAAAAAGATATGCCGACTAAATTAGCAGTTATAGGATCTGTAGAGTCAGTCTCAGTATCGAATGAGAATATTTGTTTCTCATGACAGGTTTTCATAATATCATCAAATTCTGAAATCTTTGTGATAAGAGAATATTTATTATTTTTAGTGTCGTTTTTTTCAATTTTTTTAATCCCTAAATCTTTTGATAATTTATTTAAATTATATTTATCCATAAAAGAAGATAGTTTTTTTTCATCTCTTTGTTGAATCACATAGTCATCAATTGGTGTCTCAAGATTTAAATCAGACTTGAGAGTAATCAGTTGCTGTGCAAGCTCTATCGTTGATAAAGAATTGCCTATATTCTCACTTAGATTTTTTTTAAGCTCATCTTTATTTTTTATGATGGAATCAAGAGTATGGTATTTTTCAAGTAAAGTCACTGCAGTCTTAGGTCCTATTTTAGGCACACCAGGGATATTATCAGAAGCGTCTCCAACTAAAGTTAAATAATCTTTTATTTGATTTGGCGCAACACCAAATTTCTTTTTTACATCATTCTGATTTAATTGCTTGCCGTCTAGGCTGTTTATCAATTGGACATTCTTATCAACTAGTTGTGCTAAATCTTTATCCCCAGAAGAGATGAGTGTTTTAGTTTTTGATGAGTGCTTAAAAACCAGTGATGCAATAACATCATCTGCTTCCACATCTGATTGTTGTATAATTTTTATACCCATATATTTAAGAAAATGAAAGATTGGCTCAACTTGCTCGGATAACTCTTGAGGCATGGATTTCCGATTACTCTTATATTCTTTGTAAAGTCTGTGTCTAAAATTTTTACCTGGAGCGTCAAAAACGGCACAAATATATTTTGGTGATAAATCATTTATCAGCTTATTAATCATACTAGTTACACCAAAAATAGCTCCAGTGTGTGAACCAATGTTATTTTTTAGATGTGGTAATGCGTAAAATGCTCTATATAGATAGGAGGACCCATCTATAATAACGAAAATTTCTTTTTTTTTATTGTTCAAAATAGTTTACCCTATAGGATGTAAAGTCAAACAAAATCATAATAACAAATATCACGTAATGTCAGTATATACAAAAATAACTAAAGATGCTTTATCGAATCATCTTGAAAATTATTCAATCGGTCAACTTGTTGGATTTGAAGGGATATCAGATGGTATTGAAAATACAAACTACCTTTTGACGTCTACAAAAAATGAATACATTTTTACAATTTTTGAGAATATCAGCCATAATATCGCTGCTAAATATTTAAACTTTATGAATCATTTGCATGGCCAGAAATTTAAATGTGCGCTAGTTGAAAGTACCAAAAGTGGTCAACTCTCTGTGAATATTTTAAATAAACCGTCTGCGATAATACAAAAACTAGTTGGGGAATCAATCACAGAGACGAATGAGTCACACTGTGAATCAGTTGGAGAATTATTATCTGAATTCCACCAGAAAAGCTCAGATTTCAAATATTCACTGACCAACTCAAGGGATATGTCTTGGAAGATTAAAACGATTAAAAAATTAGATGGTTTAATTTCAAAAGATCAAACTGTACTTATCGATAGATCCCTTAAGCTTGACAAAATATTCTCTGAGGAGAAATTACCTATGGGTAAAATCCATGCAGATTTATTCAGAGATAATGTACTTTTTGATAAAAATGATATTTCTGGGATGATTGATTTTTATTACTCCTGTGATGGCATCTTATTATATGATATTGCGGTAGTTGCAAACGATTGGTGTACTACCAGCGATGGCTCCATTGACAAAAAAAAATTAGATAAGTTATTAATTGGATATGAAAAGAATCGAAAAATTGAGGATCTAGAAAGAGAATACTTTCCATTTGCTCTTGCATCCGCGGGTTTAAGATTTTATCTATCTAGATTGCATGACCTTCATTTTCCGAAGATTGGTGAGATGACTCACATAAAAGATCCGAGTTTTTTTGAAAATATTCTATGGAAAAATCTAAACTCTATGGATAATTGAAAAAATTTAAACTTTATGGACATACGAAACAAAAGATGAAAGTTATATCATCGATAATAAATAACCTTATTGATAAAATATCAATTTTGTTGAATAGTATGCTCCTCATCATGATTACTTCATTAATCATAATAATACTTGGTAGATTTTTTTTCGCATGGGGTAATATAGCAATGCAAGAATTTGTTATGTATCTTCACTCTACCATATTTATGATAGGTATATGTTATGTTTGTAAGGAAAAGTCACATGTATCAATAGATATTTTCTCTCGTAATTACACTGAATCTAGAAAGATTAAGATTAACTTGTTATTTGATTTTATTTTTCTAATTCCTTTTTCAATTTTTATAATTTATATAAGTTTTGATATGGTTACTGCATCATGGAATATTCTTGAGGGATCCGGTGAGGCTGGAGGGCTAGATTTCGTCTATTTACTCAAAACTTTAATACCAGTAACAGGATTTTTGATTTTATTGTCCTCAATCTCAAATATTATAGACAATTTTGGCAGATTAAAGTAATGACAGAACATTCTTTACTTATTTTATTTATTCTCTCTACTTTTAGTCTACTTTTAAGTGGTTACCCTGTCGGGTTTGTTTTAGCAGGAGCATCATTGACATTCTCACTCATAGCTTCGTTTATTGGAGTATTCGATGTTTCTTTCCTTATGGCTTTTCCCAATAGATTATTTGGCATAATGACGAATCAAAATCTTCTTGCTGTTCCGCTATTCATATTCATGGGAATAATTTTAGAGAAAACAAAGGTAGCTGAAAATCTGCTTAAAGCGATGAATATGATTTATAATAATACAAGCGGCGGTTATGCTATCTCTGTAGTTGTGGTAGGTGCATTAATGGGTGCTAGCACAGGAATAGTTGGCGCGAGTGTAGTAACGCTAGGTTTATTATCTCTTCCTGTGATGATAAAGAATAATTATCCTAAACATTTAACTTGTGGCGTTATTTGTGCCTCGGGTACTTTAGGTCAAATTATACCTCCATCACTTGTTTTAATTCTATTAGCAGATGTCTTATCGGCAGCATATCAACAAGCTCAACTAAATATGGGGATATTTTCCCCTGAAACAGTAACAATTGCAGAATTGTTTGCAGGAGCAGTAATTCCAGGAATTTTACTACCGATCTTATATATAATTTATATTAAAAGTTTCTATAATAATCTAAAAATCACAGCTAGCATCGAAGATAACTTAAGTCTAATAAAAAGTTTTTTTCCACCAATATTGTTAATATTTTTAGTTCTGGGTTCGATAGTGCTCGGTATTGCAACACCATCCGAGGCTGCATCTCTTGGAGTATTTGGAGCAATATTAATCTCATTAATACAAAAACAAATCAATTTTAGTATTCTTAATAATTGTTCAAGAGAGACTGTAAAATTAACAAGTATGATTTTCATGATTTTAATAGGGGCAACTCTTTTTTCTCTGGTTTTTAGAGGTTTGAATGGAGAGGAGGCAATTCAGTCAATATTATTGAATGATTCAGTAAACAAATTTTACACTTTATTTATTGTTCTATTTTTGATGTTCTTATTAGGTTTTATTCTAGATTTTATAGAAATAATTTTCATTGTAATCCCAATATTCGGCCCAATTCTGTTCACTCTTGGATTCGATCCAATCTGGATAGGAATTCTCATAGGGATGATACTTCAGACATCTTTTTTAACTCCTCCTTTTGGATTTTCCATATTCTACTTAAGAGGAGTCTCTCCCAATAATATAGAGACAAAAGAAATATATAAAGGCGTGTTACCATTTGTGTTGATTCAACTATTCGTGGTTTTGCTAATACTATTCATTCCAGGTCTAGCAACCTTGCTTCCAAGTATTATTTTTAACTAATCATCTAGTTTTTAAATAAGATAAGTTAGATATCTCAGTCCAAGGTGTGATTTTATTCCTAAAGTCTAAATATGAGTTATAGATCTCCATTGAAATATCATCGCTCAGAGATAATTCTTTTAAAACAATATTGGATGTATCTCTTAAAACATTAAGTACTTCCTCTGGAAATTCTTTTATTTCAATTTTGTTTTTTTTAAGAAACTCTAGTGCTAACATATTTTTCATACTGTAATCAGATAGCATATCAATGTTTATTGCCTTGCATGCAGTATCTATGATTATTTTTAAATCTTGTGGAAGCTGAGTGTAACTCTCCTTATTGATTATACACTCAATGCTTGGACCAGGCTCATGCCATCCAGGATAATAATAATATTTTGCCACCTTATGAAGACCAAACGCTCTATCATTATATGGGCCAACCCACTCTGTAGCGTCGATAGCACCAGTTTGAAGCGCAGTAAATATCTCTGCTCCTGCTAGTGTAATTGGAACTCCTCCAACCTTTGATAAAACTTCACCCCCAAGTCCAGGGATCCTCATTTTAAGACCTTTAAGATCACTAATTGTTTTTATTTCCTTATTAAACCAGCCGCCCATTTGAACACCCGTATTACCAGCTGGGCGTGGAATTAGATTGAAGTTTTGGTAGAGTTTTTCCCAAAGTTCTAATCCTCCTCCATAATATAGCCATGAGTTCATCTCTTGTGATGTTAAACCAAAAGGTACAGATGAAAAGAACTGGCATGCAGGACTCTTACCCTTCCAATAATAAGCACCTGAGTGACCAATCTCTGCGCCACCCTGAGAGACAAAGTCAAATACTTCTAGAGGTGGAATCAACTCATTTGCGCCATACACTTTTATTTTGATACGGCTGTTTGATAATGTCATGATAAGATTAGCTAGGTTTTCTGCGCCGACTCCGAGACCAGGAAAATTTTTAGGCCATGAAGTAACCATTTTCCAATTATATTCTGTGTCACTTGCTTTAGATTTTGATGAACCTAGAGTAAATAGTCCTAGAACTGCTGCGACGGATTTTATAAAGCTTCTTCTTTTCATTGATATCAATTAAGGAACTCTAATTGGGCATATGATAAAACTAACCATTTTTTTCCATAATTCTCAAAGTTAATTTGTAATTTAAGATCCTCATTTTTTCCAGTATAACTCAGTATGACTCCTTGCCCAAATTTCATATGATTAACTTTCTGTCCTAACCTAATGTATGGTACTGACTGATCTATGGAAAATGAATCACTAAAAATATCTTGATCAATCGAATTACTATCTAAATTATTTTTCTTATGTGGGTAAGCTCTTTTGGATGAGTTTTTAACAGGGTGTAACATCGACTCGGGTATTTCATCTATGAATCTTGAAGGTATGAAAAAATTTGAAGAGCCATGAATGTATCTTGAATTAGCATGACTCAAGTAAAGTTTTTTCATAGCTCTTGTGATTGCAACATAGCAGAGCCTACGTTCCTCCTCCATGAACCCAGGTGTAATATTCCTATTTTCATTTGGAAAGACTCCTTCCTCTAATCCGGTTAGAAAAACAATAGGAAACTCTAGACCCTTAGACATATGTATTGTCATCAACTGAACAGGGTCTTCATTTATTTTTGACTGATACTCACCTGCTTCTAGTGATGCATTATCCAAGAAATCCTGTATGATGTTTTCAGAGTCAGAATTGTTAAGAGAAAACCTTTCAGCTGTTGAGACCAACTCTTCCAAATTTTCCTGTTTGCTTAATGACTCATCAGTTTTCTTTGTTTCATAGTAATTATTTAACCTAGATGAGTGTATTACATTAGATATAATAGTCTTTAAGCTAGCATCTTTTATGGTTTTTTTTATTGCTCCAATAATTGACAAGTAGGACTCTATAGAGGAGGTAGCTCTAGAACCTAATCCAGAAATAAATTCATGGTTATTTATACATTCCCACATTGATTGATTATTTTCTTTAGATTTTTGACGAATAGTTTTCAAAGTTTTCTCACCAAGCCCCCTAGGTGGATTGTTAATGGTTCTCTCGAAAGAGGTATCATCGCTTGTATTAACTGAGACTCTTAAATAAGCAAGAACATCTTTTACCTCTGCTCTCTCAAAAAACCTGAATCCTCCAAAAATTTTATATGGTATGGATTTTGAGTTTAACTCTTCTTCTATTCTTCGGGATAAATAATTTGATCTATATAAAATTGCAATATGTGACCTTTTATAACCTTCAGCTACCAATTGTCTGATTTTATCTGTTATAAAACCACACTCGTCATCTTCATTATATGCTTCATAGACATATACTGGATCTCCTGTTACAGATTCGGACCATAAGTTCTTACCAAGTCTTCCTGTATTATTTTCAATAAGTTTATTTGCAACAGATAGGATCGAATTCGTTGATCTATAATTCTGTTCTAATTTGAATATTTCAACATCAGAAAATTGATCAGTGAAATATTTTATATTTTTGCTTCTAGCTCCCCTCCAGCCATAAATGGCTTGATCATCATCACCAACTGCATAAAGTGAACCATCTGTTCCATTAATTAGTTTGAGTAATTCAAATTGTAATGTATTAGTATCCTGAAATTCGTCGACCATTATATTTTTAAATCTTTTAGAATAGTAATTCAGTATATTGGGATTACTCTTAAACATTTCAAATGTAAGTAAAATTAAGTCAGCAAAGTCAACATTGTTTGTCTGTCTGCACGCAAGGTCATAATCCCGATAAATCTCTATATATTTGGTATCATCATTCTCACAATTACCATGTCTTATTCCTTTGTCCTTCTGACTATTTATGAATGATTGAAGATGTTTTGGATCATATAAGTTGTCATCTAAATTCTTCTGCTTGATAATTCTTTTTATCATTCTCAATTGATCCTGAGAATCCAAAATTGAAAAATAATCTTTTATCCCAGCATCTTTCCAGTGGATTTTCAAAATACGTCTGCAAATCCCATGGAATGTGCCAAACCAGAGTCCTTGAGATGTGGTTTGTAGTATATTCTCTAGTCTTTGTTTCATCTCATTTGATGCTTTATTTGTAAAAGTTAGAGCCAAAATGTTACTCGGTTTTATATTAAAATCTTTTATTAAAACAGCTACTCTGTGTATTAAAACTTTTGTCTTGCCACTACCTGCTCCCGCTAGGATTAATTTATTTCCTAACGAACAATTTACCGCTTTGTATTGTTGTTCGTTTAACTCACTAGAAGGTTTATTATTCGACATTTGATTTCACTTTAGGTCTCATAGAAAATAAAAAAATTAAAACAACTATACTCATAAAAAAATAAAATGGATCTAATGTGTCCAATGAGTACATGTAATAATTTACTACTGATAGTAATACAACTACCAAAACTAGAAAAGATTTGTAGTTTCTTTTAGAGTTTTCTTGAATTGTCATTTCAATGTCTTTTAATTTGTCAATGTTTTTGTCAAGTGATAACTTATCACTTGATACAAGTGTGTTTAATCTTTTCATAATTTGGGGTAGATCAGGCAAGATATCCAGCAAATCATAAGAATTATTCTGTAATCTTTTCAAAATAGATGAGAGACCTTTTTGTTTTCTCATCCATTTTTCTAGTATAGGTTTAGAAGTTTTCCATAAATCTAAATCAGGAGAAAACTCTCTGCCTAAGCCCTCTGTATAAAGGAGTGTTTTTTGCATAAGAACAAGCTGAGGCTGAACTTCTAATTTAAACCTTCTAGCAGTATCAAATAGTCCCAGAATAATTTCACTTAATGATACATCCTTAATTGGCTTATCAAGCATTGATTCACAATTATCTCTGATCGCGTTTTCTAAAAGAGAGACATTTGTATCTCTTGGGACCCATTCACATTCTACATGTAATCTTGCGACTTTCTCGTAATCGCGATTAAAAAATGCGACAAAATTTTCTGCTAAGTATTTTTTATCAAATGCACTTAGAGATCCCATTATCCCAAAGTCAACTAGAACGAACTGTACACGACCTTTATGTTGTTGAATGAAAATATTACCGGGATGCATATCAGCATGAAAAAAATTGTGCTCAAATACTTGAATGAAAAATAATTCAACTGCACTCGTTGCTAGTTCGTTAAAGTCAATACCTTCTGAAAGTAATTTTTTGTGATCATTTATCGGTGTGGCGAAAGTTCTCTCCATAATCAAAACATTTTTCGTAACATATTCCCATAGTATTTCTGGTATATAAACTAATTCTGAGTTATCAAAATTTTCTTTAATTTTTTTTGCATTTAAAGACTCTTTCATGAGATTCGTCTCATCATAAACTAAAATCTCATAGTCATTAACTACTTCTATAAGATGCATCCTCTGAAATTCTTCAGACAAGGATGTCAAATACCTCGCAATGATTTTCATCAATCTAATATCTTTTTCTATATCTTTTTTGATATTAGGTCTAACAACTTTGACAATTACATCTGATCCATCTTTTAATTGAGCCGAATGTACCTGTGCTATGGAGGCAGACGCTAATGGCTCATCATCAAATTTAGAAAATACTTCTTGTATACTTTTTTGTAGCTCTTTTTCAATTATTTGTTTGGATTGACTACTGGGAAAAGGCTTTACTCGATCCTGTAGTTTAGCTAATTCCTCAGCAATTTCTGCAGAAAGAAGGTCTTTTCTTGTTGAGATAACTTGACCTAATTTAACAAATATTGGGCCAAGCTCTTCAAACATTAATCTGATTTTTTTTGGACCTTCTCTCACTGGTTTTGTTCTTAACCAATTCCACGGTAATAGATAGAAATACTTTTTATTTTGAACAAATTCTGAATCAATAAGCATTTTATCAACATCATATTTAATAAAAAGACGAATTATCTGTATTATGCGAAGAAAATTGTTCATGATCATTTAATTTTTTTCATTAATATTTCGGTTCTACTTCTTACTTCATCAACATCGTCTAGGAATTTCTCAACTTCATTTTTGGAGGGAAGTATTTCCAAATCATGAATTAAATAGTCTCTTATATCTTTTTGCTTATTTCCCATAAACTCAGAAAATTTTGATGATAGATTAGAAAAAATAGATTCTATTTTAGCAAAATTTTCTCCTCCAATATAGTTTGATACTAATTCTCTCAATTCTGAAGATTTAGACAATATCTCATTAAATTTATTAGCAGTGTCTACATCACCTGATATTTTAATTTTTGACGAGTAAGTATCTGAACCTCTTGATAATATAAAAAAAGCAAAGTTTATAATAGATGAAGATATCTCTACGTCAAAAGTATTTAAACTTTCAATCAGAATTATTTTTTTCCCTTCAATGCTTATGAATACCTCCTTCTCAATATCAGTGATATTGATTTTGATTTTTTTTCCATCTATATCTCCAAGAAAATTCTTTGGGGTAGACGAAATGAATTTTTCGCTGGCCAAGAACTTATTTAATATTTTTATTACCTCTTCTTTAATCATATTTTATATCCTTTGTGAATAGTTACTATATCACCAGGTAATGTCTCATATGTAACATTTTCAAATTTCTTTCTCTTCATGAGATCCGAGAGTTCATTTGGTTTTAGATACGTTTTAATAGAATCAGATAAATATCTATAACTAGTCTCATCTCCTGCTATATATTTTCCAATCTTTGGAATAATATAGTCTGTATATTTTTCATATAATTCCCTAGCTATCTTGTTGGATGGTGATTTAAAATCCATGATTACTAATTTGCCACCAGCCTTGAGAGAATTATATATATTCTCCAATGCTGTTAGTTGGTCTGTAAAATTTCTAAAACCAAAAGCAATTGTAGCTAATGTGAAATTATTCACCTTTTCAAATTTTTCAATCGGCTTGGCAATGAAACTTATGTTTTCTATAACACCTGAGTCAATAAATCTGTCTTCTGCGATAGTTAACATCTCTATATTTGCATCTAAGCATGTTAGATTAATACCCTTGCAAGCTCTTGCAAAATTAATAGCTATATCTCCGGTTCCCGATGCAATATCCAGAATTATGTCGGACTGTCTTGGTTTAACTACTTGGAAAAACCGTTGTTTCCAAATCCTGTGAGAGCCAAGTGACATCAAATCATTCATTAAATCATAATTGCTTGCCACAGAACTAAATACTTCTTGTATTTTCTGAGATTTTTCTTTGCTATCTATTTCCTCAAGGCCGAACTTTGATTTTTTTTTCATTACCCTTTCTTCCTCTCAACACGCAAAACATTCTCTTTTTTATTTAAATTTTTTATTAGCTTCTCTAATGCTTTTGTATCGGACACTGTGATTACAAAAATCATTATATTGTGACCTGTTTGCCTAGAATCGTCGTAACGGACACTTACTATATCAGATTCGTATTGTGATATTTCGGAAGATATTGATGCCAGTACACCTCTCTGATTTTCAACCTCTACTTTTATACACGCATTAAATTGCTCTTCTACGCTTTCATCCCATGAGAGGTCTATTTTCTCATCCGTAGCTTTTTTATCCTTCCTAATACTCTTGCAATCATGTTTATGCACGACTATCCCTTTTTCCTGACTAATATGGCCCAGTATGTTATCACCCGGAATTGGGTAACAGCACTTAGCGAAAGATAGCACTAGCCCTTCCGTGCCTTTGATACTAACTTCACTTGGTTTTTTGGTTTTTGGTAAATTCTCACTCGGTGCAACTCTTATTGAAACTAATTTTGCAATTCTATTACCTAATCCTATTTCGCAAAATAGCTCTTCTATATTCTGACATTTATACTCTTGAAGAACCATATTTAGTGTCTTCCTTGGTATATCCTCGATTTTAATATCAAAAGCTTTAAGTGAGTTTTTGAGAAGTCTTTTACCAAGAATTATTGCATCCTTCTTTTTTATTAATTTAAGCGATGCTCGTATACAATGTCTAGCTTTTTCAGTGACAGCGAAATTAAGCCAGCTTGGATCTGGTCTTATGCTTTTTTTTGTAATAATCTCCACTCGTTGACCACTTTTTAGAGTTGTATTTACTGATACGGTTTTATCATCAAGCCTTGCTGAGTAGAAATTATTTCCTACATCGGTATGAATTGCATATGCATAATCTATAATCGTTGATTTCTTTGGTAATTCAATGATTTTCCCTTTAGGCGTGAAAACATAGACCTTACCGGGGTGAAGATCAGCTTTTATACTTTTTAGATACTCCTGTGGATTACCTGAGTCCTTTTGTATTGTGAGCAAATTCGTAATCCATTGTTGCTCTTGAGTGTAGTTTTTTATACTAGGTCTATCTTTTGATTTATAAAACCAATGTGATGCAATACCTGTTTGAGCCATAATATCCATCTCATTTGTTCTTACCTGAATTTCAATTGGGAGTCCGTGAGGGCCGAGTATTGAAGTATGTAAAGATTGGTAGCCATTTGATTTGGGTATCGCAATATAATCTTTAAAACGACCAGGAATAGGAGTATAAGTGTTATGAACAATTCCTAGAGATCTATAGCAACTATCTACATCGAGACAGATAATACGCACGCCGAATACATCATTTATCTCAGTAAAACTGAGTTCTTTCTGCTTCATCTTTTTATAAATGCCGTATAAATGCTTCTCACGAGCAACAACATCTGTTTTAATCTCCTCATTATCAAGTTTCTTCAAAATTATTTTTCTAATTTTCTCCATTAACTCATTACGATTGCCTCTAGATTTATTTAAAGCATTTTTTAAAATTTTATACCTTAGAGGATATATAGTCTTGAAGGATAAATTTTCAAGTTCTTTGTTTAATGAGTGAATACCGAGCCTTAGAGCGATAGGTGCAAAAATTTCTAGTGTCTCTCTAGCTTTTTTTCTTCTTTTGTCTGGCGTCAAAGCAGAAATTGTATCTAAGTTATTTTTTCTATCAGCTAATTTAATAAGAATAACTCTAATATCTTGACTCATAGCAAGTAACATTTTACGCAAATTTGCTGCATCAGCCTCTGCGTTTGTTGTGAAGTTAATTTTATCTAATTTGCTTACACCATCTACAAGCTCGGAAACTTTATTACCAAATTTTTTAGCTAGATAACCTTTATCAAAAGTTGTATCCTCAATAACATCATGCAAAATAGCAGCCATTATCGCTTCGTGATCCAAGTGAAGATCTGCTAAAAGCGAAGCAGCAGACAGTGGATGAAAAATATAATCTTCCCCATCTTTCCTTAATTGCCCAAAGTGTGCTTCAGAAGCTAAAAGATACGCTTTCTCAATCTTTTTAATTTGATATGTATTGAGATATTTAACAAGTTTTTTCTTGAAATCTTGAAAGCTTTTAACATATTTACTCGATGGCTCGAAAATATCTCTTTTTCTATTATCCATTATTAAAGTTTAATAGCTGGAAAGATTATATGGTAGTAATTTAGGATTTATTTTCTGGATATTCTGAATCTAATTCCTCAGGGATCTCTGGCTGTGGCGGCTCTTCAGTTGTAGTTGTAGACTCAGGGTTTTGCGCTTCAGATTTATTTGTTACTGAATCAGATATATCAGTTTCTGACTCATCGGTCCCCTTATTTGTAAGCGTAGATGCATCTTCTTCTCCAGAAGGTTCGGAGTCAAATGATTCTGTTAGAGGCTGTTCAGTGATCATGGCATCATCTGGTGCGCCAGTATTTATCTGTTGATTTAATTCTTCAACAATTTCCTGCTCGTTGATACCGTTAAATAATTTTGAATCAGCTAATTGTTTGTTGCTTACTTCGAAATAGTCTAGTCCAACTTTCTTTTGTGCGATTTCTTTGAGCGCTAAAACACTAGGCTTGTTTTTACTGTCAATCGACGATGAGGCACCAGAAGCAAGATCTTTAGCTCTTTTGCTTGCAAGAGTACAAATATCAAAAGTATTGTCTATTTCTTTAATGCAGTCCTCTATAGTCACTCTTGCCATATCTACCTCACGTAAAACATGAGATATTGTAGCAGAATTAGAGATGTTAACAATAGATTAATTATAGATCTTAGCGATATCTTTTAGCCACGTATTTAGACTATTTGAGTTAACCTTATTAGTAATGATTATGTTAAATAATTCTCTAGAGGCTTTTCTAAAATCATCATTTACAACTACATAGTCCGCAAATTTCGAATACACTAACTCATGAATGGATGATTTCATTCTGTGTTTAATTACCTCGTCTGTGTCTTGCCCTCTGATACTTAGTCTCTCCTTTAATGATTCAATACTTGGCGGGACAATATAAATTGAGATTGCCAATGGAAAAATTTGCTTTACTCTCATCATTCCCTTGTAATCAATCTCTAGAATCACATCTTTACCATTTTTCAAGAGATTGGATGTCTCTTTTATTCCAGTGCCATAATAATTTCCATATACTCTCTGACTCTCTAGGAATTCGTTATTGATAACCTTCCGATTGAATACCTCTTCAGTAATAAAGAAATAATCTTTATTACTCACCTCTGAATCCCTTTTTTTTCTTGTGGTAAATGAGATAGAGGGCGCTATGAAGTCACAACTGCTAGAGATTGACCTTACTAAGCTAGTTTTGCCTGCGCCTGAAGGGGCGCTTATTATGAAAAGATTGCTATTTTTCGTTAAATTAAAGTTATCCATCATTATAATTTTGAATTATAATACAAAAAAAGCAATCTTAAGGAGATTTGAAATGGGCGATACGTGGAAATCGATAACTCATGAGGGAGTCACAGCATTTGTAAACGCGTCAACTGCAACAGTTTTGTTATGGATAGCCATAGAGAGTAGTATATCGAGCTACTTCGGTATCTCTGTATTTTATCCGATTTTGATAGCACTTTTAGTTGGAGTCTACCTCCTTTACAAAAAAAATGGTTACGATACCATTGAAAAAAGATCTTCAATTCAAGCAATTGTCTCTACTTTGATACTGTGGTTTTCCACAGCAGGTTACCTGAATTTTGTGCCAGAATTTTTAATTAGTGTCGGTATATTTGAAAATCTTGCATATTCCTTATTGGTTGGAACGATTATATTTGTGCTATTTCTTACCGTCTTCCATGGTTTGCATGGTAAATATTTTACAACTTTAATGTTAGAGCATATGCCTTGGGTCATCAATCCTGACAAATTCCTACTGTTTTTTTGGTTTTGGATTAATTTAATCGTAGCGGGAGTATTAAATATATTTGAGGTTAATATGTGGTGGTATTTTGTAAATTTATTTTTCTATGCATTATTCCCATCGCTTTTCTTTGGAACTCGTGTTCAAGAGGTGCATGGATCTCATATAAAAGATAAAGATGATTACTTTGATGACGATAGTGGTTTTAAGTAATTAATCATCAAAAGTTTTTTTTGGCAAAATGTCTATCCCAAAATACTTGCCCAGCTTAACCAAAAAAGCAATTGCAAGGACTCCTCCAGGCAAAGCAAATATACCTAGAGCCCCCAGTCCTTTTAAAACATCTCGCAGTTGCTCATTAGCTTTTTCAAGATCGCTTTTGTCTATTTTTTGTCCAGCAATATATTTATAATAAATATCTAGCATCTGAGATGATTCTTTGGATTCAGTCTTAAGTACTTCTTTTAAATCCAGTAAAGATTTCTTTATTTTCTCTTTCTCCGATGTATATTTTTCTGTAAGTTTGTTGAATATTTTATTGTCATTAATGTTCATTACTGAATTACCATTTTAAAAGTGATATCCTATCATGCTATAATAACATCTAAATGGTTTAGATTAATATAACCAATTACTAGAGAAGCACTGTGTCGAAAAGTAACATCAAGATAACCGTTAACACATCATACCTTCAGCAAGAATCAGATCCAGATAATAATAAATTCTATTTTTTGTATACTGTTTCAATCTCTAATCAAGGCTCAGAGGGTGCAAAACTACTCTCACGTCACTGGGTGATAGAAGATGCAAACGGGAAGATACAAAATGTTAAAGGTGAAGGGGTTGTGGGAGATCAACCATACATAAATGCTGGTGATGAATATCAATACACAAGTGGTACGTTATTAGAAACATCATTTGGAACAATGAAAGGAAGTTATCAAATGGTAAGTGATTCTGATAGTTTCTTTGACGCGGAAATACCAGAATTTGTTTTATCTATACCAAGGGTTATTCACTAGTTCTATCATAAATAATATTACGGTATTCGGTATTAGTAGTTTTCTCTTTTATTTTTTTTGTCTCAATAATTTCCCACTCGGAAAAATCAATTTTTGGAAACCATGTATCACCAGAATATTCTTTGTCTATAATGGTGATGTATAATCTGTTAGCCAAGGGAAGAGTGATTTCGTAAATCTGTGAACCACCAATAATGAAAACTTCCTTCTCATTTTTTAGATTACTAAGAATATCCTCAAGTTTTGAGAAACACTTAACTCCATCAAATCGAAGATTCTCGTTTTTTGTCAAAACTATATTTACTCTTCCATCAAGAGGTTTGCCAATAGACTCATGAGTTTTTCTTCCCATAACTATAGGTTTTCCCATTGTAATATTTCTGAATCTTTTTAATTCACCTGGAATGTGCCAGGGTATTTGATTAGACGAGCCGATAAGATTATTCTTATCCATTGCTACAATTAGCGATATTCTCATTAGACTGAAACCTTGGCAGAGATATGACTTTCTGGATTATAATTATTAAGAGTGAAATCCTCAAATACATAATCAAATATTGATGCCACATCCTTATTAATATCTACTTGAGGGAGAGTCTTTGGTTTCCTATTGACTTGTTCTTTGCACTGCTCAATGTGGTTGTCGTAGATATGCACATCACCAAATGTGTGGATAAATTCTCCATAATCTAAATTAAGCTGATCAGCAATCATCATGATTAGAAGAGAATATGACGCTATATTAAACGGCACACCTAAGAAGACATCGGCACTTCTCTGATACAACTGGCATGATAATTTACCATTGACAACATAAAATTGAAACAAAATGTGACAAGGCGGTAATTTCATCTCACCGATTTCTGCCACATTCCAAGCTGAGACGATATGACGTCTTGAATGAGGATTTTTTTTCAAATTTTCAATTAGACATTTTATCTGATCGATAGATTCGCCTCCAGCTGCTTTCCAGGATCGCCATTGACTCCCATAAATAGGTCCTAAATCACCATTCTCATCTGCCCACTCATCCCAAATTTTTATATTATTATCTCTAAGGTACTGTATGTTTGTCTCCCCTCTCAAAAACCATAGCAACTCATGGACAACTGATTTAAAATGTATTTTTTTGGTAGTTATTAAGGGAAACCCTTGTTTCAAATCAAATCTCATTTGATGACCAAAAATTGATAAAGTCCCAGTCCCTGTCCGATCATTTTTATGCTCTCCTTCTGCCATGATTTTCTCAAGCAAGTCTAGGTACTGTCTCATTTTGATTGACTCCTTTTAAATTTAGTCAGAAGTAGCAAGCCAAAAAACATCATTGGTAGGGATAATAATTGCCCCAGAGTAAGCCAATCGTTCCATATGTATCCAATATGACTATCGGGTACTCTTACAAATTCAATCATAAATCTAAATATACTATAAAATATCAAG
>MDSZ01047366.1_pt1 | contig 20350 bp, 20 predicted proteins | sample 811201 | NCBI WGS metagenome assembly MDSZ01 (sample SAMN05326647, study PRJNA326480) | marine metagenome | isolation source: seawater | place: Indian Ocean: North | collected 2010 | reverse complement strand
TAATGATCAGTAATTGGAATCACTGAGCCAAGATATTTTTTAACTAGATCAGGATGTTTTTGGATTGCTTCTGAGATTGGGCAAAAAATTATTCCTTTTTTATCAAGTTCTCCTTTAAAAGTTGTTGCAACAGAAACTGAGTCAAAAACAGCATCAACTGCTACACCACTTAATTTTTTTTGCTCATTAAGGGGTATGCCTAATTTGTTATATGTTTCAATAAGTTTTGGATCTACCTCGTCTAAACTTTTTGGTTTGTCCTTCAAGCTTTTAGGTGCTGAGTAATAGTATAAATTTTGATAATCAATTTTGGGATATTTTGGTTTTTGCCAATTTGGCTCTTTAAGGGCTTTAAGTCGATTAAATGCTTTTAACCTCCAGTCCAACATCCATTTAGGTTCCTTTTTAATTTTTGAAATAAACTTTATAGTTTCTTCAGAAAGTCCTTTAGGAGCTTTGAAATTTTCAATCTCTGTTGTGAAACCGTACTTATATTCTTGATTTTTTAATTCCTCACTATTCATTAAAATTTTTGTTGTTGTTTTGTTAAATCATGCAGTCTTACTTTGTCAAAAAAACCATTAATATGCTGGTCTAGCTGGTCCCATAAATTATGTGTAATACATTTGGTTGATTTATTATTACATCCCCTTTTTGAGTTTTTTTTACAATTCAGTGTTCTAACTTCTTCATCTACAGCATAAATAATATTTGATAATTTTATCTCAGAAGCAGGTTTCTCTAACTCGTAACCTCCATTTGCACCTCTTGCGCTTCTAACTAATTTATTATTTCTTAATTTTAAAAAGATTTGTTCCAAGTAAGCTAAAGAAATATTCTGTCTTATTGATATTTCAGTAAGACTAATTGGCCCCTGCTTAGAATTTAAGGCTAAATCAGCCATGGCCATAACTGCGTATCTTCCTTTATTAGTAAGTTTCATAAATTATCGTTGTATTATAATAATTTTTAAGTAATTCCTACCATTTAAGTCAGGATTAAAAAAAAATATTTGTCGCATAAAAACGTGATATAACTCTGTACTTTTAATTTTAATAGTAATCATTATCAATTATGAAACCTAAAAGTTCTGAAATTTTTATACCTGGACCAGCTGGAAGACTTGAAGCAAAATACTACAAAAATCCTAAATTCGGTTCTCCTGTAGCAATTGTGCTACATCCTCACCCACAATACGGAGGAACAATGAATAATAGAGTCGTTCAACTAATGTATAATATTTTTTTGGATAACGGTTTTTCAGTAATTAAAGTAAACTTTAGAGGTGTAGGTAAAAGTGAAGGTGTTTTTGATAATGGTCAAGGCGAATTATCGGATGCTGCTGCAGCTTTAGACTGGATAGAAAGACAAAATCTTGACTACAGCCAATGTTGGGTTTCTGGATTTTCTTTTGGATCTTTAATATGTATGCAATTGATTATGAGAAGACCAGAAGTTAATAATTTTATTGCAATATCTCCACAACCTAATGTTTATGATTTTTCTTTTTTGGCTCCGTGCCCAACTTCTGGTCAAGTTGTGTACAGTGAAAACGATGAGCTTGTAACAAAAGACAGTATTACAGAATTAGATAATAGAATTAAAAGTCAAAAAGGAGTTGAGGTAATTTTTTCAAAAATCAAAAATTCAAATCATTTTTTTAAAAATAAAGAAAAAGAACTTACTATAGAAATTGAAAAATATCTAAAAGAGAAAACTGCTCTTATTTAATTCTCAATCAATTCTCCTCCCGTGCAAGCTTTATTACATCCAGTTGTGTTAGGAAAAGAAATAGGAAGATTTAAATGTGATCTAATTGCAAAAAATGCAAATGCTTGGGACTCAATAAAATCACCATCAATTTTATATTCATCAATATACTCGAATTGAATTTGATTAGATAAATTTTTTTTTATTTTTTTAATCAATTCTAAATTTTTTCTACCTCCACCACATAAAAGTATTTTTTTAACATTATGCTGTGAAAGGTCTTTTGTTAAAGCTTCACTAATTATATTTGCTGTAAATTCAGTTAGCGTAGCGGCGCCATCTTGTAAAGAAAGCCCACGTGCAAAAGATATATCAAAATCTCCTACGTCAAAGGACAACTTATTTTTATTCAATCTATTAGCATAAAGTTCTTGAGCTTGTTCGAGTATAATTTCATTTTTTTTTCCGCTCATTGATATATTTCCGTCGATATCAAATTTTTTGTTTGTATTTTTTCTGATCCAACTATCTATTAAACAATTACCAGGCCCAATATCCTTACTAGAAAAATCGTCATAACCTACACTTTTTTTGATAATTGTGATATTTGAAATACCTCCGATGTTAAGAACACAAACCGGTAAATCAATTTTTTTTTTTAAGACAATCAACTGGTGATATAAAGGTGTTAAAGGAGCGCCTTCTCCACCATTTAAAATATCATTTTTTCTAAAATTAAAAAAAATTTTATTCTTCGTAAGTTGATGTAGTAGTTTTGCATCTCCTAACTGCTTAGAAATTTTTTCAAGTGAATTGTGGTATATAGTTTGACCATGAAAACCTATAAACCACTCTTTATTCTCTTCGGCTAATTCATTGACTATTTTCGCGTGGAAGAGAGTAATTCTTCTCTCAAGATCATTTAATTCTGAAATAAATTTTATAAGGTCGTATTTACTATTTATTTTTTCTTTTATCTCATGAATATCTCTGAAAGTATTGTTATCATATTCGTAAAACTTATCTTTTATTGATTCGAATTCATTAACTCCATTTGAGTTTATAATTGATGCGTCTACTCCATCACCTGATGTGCCACTCATTAAGCCTAAAGATGTATATTTTTTTTGCATATTTTTATTTATTTATATTAATTTTTGTATAATAGTTGATAAAAAAAATTACACTATGAAAAATAAATTTATATTAGAAATGAAGTCTCGTGGATATCTTAATCAGTGCACAGATATTGATAAACTTCAATTAGAATGTAATAAAAATCCTGTGACTGGCTATATTGGTTTTGATTGTACAGCTAGTAGTTTGCATGTAGGTAGCCTTTTGCAAATAATGATACTTAGGTTGATGCAAAAATATGGTCATAAACCAATTGTGCTTTTAGGTGGTGGGACTACTCTAATTGGTGATCCATCCGGTAAAGACTCGACTAGGAAAATATTAAAACAAAATGAAATTAAAAAAAATATTAAAAGTATTAAAAAAGTTTTTGAAAAAATGTTGAACACTAAAGACAAAAAAATAAAACCTCTCTTCGTGGACAATGCAGAGTGGCTTACAAAATTAAATTATATACAATTTTTGAGAGATATTGGATCACATTTTACAATCAATAAAATGTTAACTTTTGAAAGTGTTAAACTTAGATTAGAAAGACAACAATCTTTAAGTTATATGGAATTCAATTATATGATACTTCAGGCTTACGATTTTTATCAACTATTCAAAAATAAGAACTGTAAATTACAAATAGGAGGATCAGACCAGTGGGGTAACATAGTAAATGGGGTGGAGTTGATTAGAAGAATTCTGCAAAAAGAATCTTTTGGATTAACATCTCCTTTAATAACGTTAGCATCAGGTACAAAAATGGGAAAAACCGAAAAAGGTGCGATCTGGTTGGACGAAAACCTTTTATCGCCTTATGATTACTGGCAATTTTGGAGAAATACTGATGATAGAGACGTAAAAAGATTCTTAAATTTCTTTACAGATTTTGAAACAGATAAAATTGATAAAATGTTTGAAAAGGAAAAAAATATAAATAAGTTGAAGATAATTTTAGCGAACGAGGCTACGAGGCTGTGTCATGGAGAAACAGCATCAAAAAAAGCAGAAAAAACTGCACACGAAACTTTTTCAGGTATTGGACACGGTGCTGATCTTCCTCAAATAAAATTAACAAAAACCCAAATTAATAAGGGTTTAAGTCTTTTAGAATTTCTTGCAAGTAGCAAGATCTTATCTTCTAAAAGTGAAGCAAGAAGAGCAATAGCAAACAAAGGAATAAAAATTGACGATGTTTTAGTTGTGGATGAGAAAAAATTAATTCAACTAAATGATTTTAAAAAAAGTAAACTTAAAATTTCTTACGGTAAAAAGAAACACTTTTTACTTAAAATTATTTAGATTTTCTATTTTTATCAATTATTTTCTGTAAAAATCTTGGGGTTAAAGTTCTTACTGGATTAATAGTAGTTTTAATTTCCCCTGGAGGTCCTTTCATTTTAAAACTTATGCCAAATAAACCTTCACCGGCTTCTTTTGGAATTATAATTTCACCAATGACAGGTATCTTTGACAAAAATTTATTTAAATTTTTGGCTGGAACCAATGTCCCTCTTAGACTAGTAAGCTCGTTTTTATCTTTATATCCCTCCATCAAAACAGAAATACTTGGTCCCACAGCATAAATTTCATTTAATTTTAACATTTCGTTGCTCTTTTCCATATTTATTTCTAAAATAGCAAATGATAACCCTTCTCCTTTAGCGAGATCGGCCAATCCTCCTAAATCTGCTAAAGAAAGTAATTTAACCATACCCGGAGCATTCACTACTTTAAAGTCTTCAATTATTAATTTAGAGCTCGATGTTTTATCTTCGATTACCGAAGAAAAAAATAATTTTCCTCCTGAAAGTCCTTTGAAAAAACTGAACTCGGTTAAAAGAGGCTGGGGTAAATCTGAATAGATTTCTAAATAACTTTTTTTATTTGTTTTATCATTTCTTAAGGAAATATCTAAATGTTGATTTTTTCCAAAGTCTCCTTTGGCAGAAATTTTTGAAAATTTACCTTTATCTAATAAACCAATGAGTTTGAAATTTTCAAGATTTTTTGAAAGTGGAACAATAGTTTTATCAATTTCTATAATAAGTTCTTTACTAATTTTGGCCAAATAGTTTTTATTTCCTTTGTCCTTAAAAAATCTTGGCAAGTTGGTTGAGTCAAATTTGGCTCCTTTTATTGAAATTTTATCTTTTAAATCAATAGAAAAATCGTTATTTAAATCACCATTTTTATGAGTTTTAAATGAAATTTTATCAAATGAAATTAAATTGTATTTATTTATTTTGATATTATTAGCCAAAATAAGATTATCTTTTTCATTATAAGATAATTTATTAAAAACCACTTCATCTTTTTTTTTTTCTAAATTTACAGATATTGTGGCAACTAAACCTTTTGGCTTTTCGTAATTAATGAAATCTAACTGGATCAGTTGATCATATTTAGCAATTAAATTCAAAAAAAAGTCTTCTTTACTAAATTTACTTTTAAAGTCAAATTTCAAAAAATTTTCTTTATTAATTGAGTATTTTCCATTTGCTTTAATATCAATTTTCTCAAGATTAAAATTTGTTTCAATTTCAGTATTTTTTAGAGATAGCTCTTCTATAGTTTCGTTGAAATAATTTTTAATATTATTTTTATTTTTAAAGTTGGCATTATCTATTTTTCCTTTGCTATTAAGATTATAACTTTTTATTTTATATGTCTGATCAAAAATAATAAGTAGATTATTATTTAAAGTCGCCTTTAAATTTTTAAAATTCTCTACTATTTTTAAATCTTTATAAATTGAATTATAATTTTTTATCTCATTTGCTTCTAAAATTAATGAGGTTACAAAATTAGATTTCAACGTTATTTCTTTATCTAAATCTATTGTTAAATCACCATCTTGAATGGATAAATTTTTAATTCTACCAGAAATATTTTTTATTAGAATATCGGTCTTATCTGAAAAAAAATTAAATTTAGCATTTTCAAATTTAATGTTCTTTGTGACTTTTAATTCTAAATCTGAAACTGAGCCACGAACTATGTAATTATCTACAGAATTATTACTATCTAAATAAATTTCTATTTCTGTATTAAAAATTCCTTTTTTAACATTATTGTTTATTAAACTTTTTACATTTGATGGTTTTATTAAAAATGATAATTTCTTAATTTCTTGAATTTGTAATTTATCTAAAATAATATTAACTTTATTTATATTAGGTGAAGCTTTAAATAGAGATAAAAAGTCAACATATCCTTTTATGCTTTTTACAGGGACTTCAAGTTTATTATATTTTATTTTTGGGTTTAATGTTACAATAAACAAACTAAGCTCTCTTACATCTAATTTAAATTTTATAGAGTCTAGTACCAAATTTACATTACTGAAGGATTTGTCTATTTTATTTGTAATAATTTTATTAAATCTATTTGTTTCAATTCCTATGGTAGATAAAGCCCCAAAAAAAAATAATACACTTAATAACAAAAAGTAAAAAAAATATACTACTAGTTTTTTCATTACTTATTTTTTATTCCTTCCTCTATAAACTGATCTATATTTCCATCTAAAACACTTGAAGGGTTGCTGTTTTCCAGCTTACTTCTGAGATCTTTTACCATTTGGTATGGTTGTAAAACGTAAGACCTAATTTGATGACCCCAACCTATGTCTGTCTTTGAATTTAATTGCTTCTGACTTTCCTCTTCTCTTTTTTGCATTTCATGTTCAAAAAGTCTAGCTCTCAGCATTTTGTAACAAGTTTCTTTATTCTTGTGTTGTGATCTTTCGTTTTGACACTGCACAACAATTTTTGTAGGCAAATGGGTAATCCTCACTGCACTATCTGTTGTATTTACGTGCTGACCTCCTGCCCCGCTTGATCTATAAGTATCAATTCTTAAATCTTTATCATCGAAATTTATATCTATATCGTCTTCTACGGCTGGGTAAACCCAGACACTAGCGAAACTTGTATGTCTTCTCGCTCCACTATCAAAAGGTGAAATTCTTACTAGTCTATGGACGCCCGACTCTGCGCGCATCAACCCATATAAATAATCACCGCTAGCTTTAATAGTTGAAGATTTAATACCAGCCTCTTCTCCTTTATGTTCGCTAATAATTTCATAATTAAATTTTTTTTTGTCAAACCATTTAATGTACATTCTTCTCAACATATCAGCCCAATCTTGACTCTCAGTACCACCAGCTCCTGCGTGAATCTCAAGATAAATATCTAAATCGTCATTTTCTCCAGATAGGAAACATTTAATTTCACTTTTTTTTATAAGGGTATAGATCTCATCTAATCTGGAATTACAATCTTCCAATATTTCTGAATTGTTCTCTTGTGAAGCAAGACTAAACAAATCTTTTAAATTGTTAATTTCTACTAGTGAATTTTTATAATTATTAAGTATATCTTCGAAAATTTTTTTTTGTTTGAAGGATTTTTTTGCTAGGTTTTGGTTTTTCCAAAAGTCTTTCTTAAGTAAAGAATTTTCCAGATCTTTGAGTTGAGCCTCAACATTATGTTTTTCAAAGGTACCCCCTTATATTGTTTAAGGATTTTTCTGTTGTTGCAAGTTTGCTATCAAAATTATGCATTAATAAAATTGTCTAAACTTAACAACACTATCACTACTATTGATCGAAATTAAATTGTTATTTTTTGTATTGTTAATATCTTTAAATTTTAGCGCTTCGAAAATTACATTTTTTTCACCTTTTATGGATTTTTGGCCCGTATCGTAATTTATGGATGTTAGGTATATACTTTCTGGAATTTCAAAATCATCAAAATCATCCAAGAATAAAGTATTTTCTACAAAGTCTTTAAAGACAGGCAAAGCAGCTTTTGAACCTGTTTCGTATTTCCCTAAAGTTTTTGGATTGTCAAATCCTAAGTAAACTCCAATTACCAAATTCGATGAAAAACCAATAAACCAAGCATCAAAATTATTATTAGTAGTTCCTGTCTTGCCAGCAAGAGGAACTTTTAATGACCTTAATTTTTTTGCTGTCCCTCTTTCCACTGCACCCGAGAGAATTGAGGTTATTTGATAAGCGGTTTCTTCACTAAACACTCTCTCATCAGCACTCTTTATAATCGGATATTGAGCAGATTGATTAATAAATTTATCACAGCCGAGACATTTTCTATTTTCTACACGAAAAATAGTCTTGCCTCTTCTATTTTGAATTCTAGAAATTAAATTTGGCTCAACTTTTCTACCACCATTAGCAAAGGCTGCGTAAGCTGAAGTAAGATTTATTAGTGTTGTTTCTGCTGATCCTAAAGACACAGAGAGAAGCTCTGGAATATCCTCATAGATATTCAAATCTTTTGATAAATCTAAAATCTTATTAAGACCTAAAATTTTTGCTATCCTAATAGTCATTAAATTTCTTGAATATTCTATCCCTTTTCTTAGTGTTGAAGGTCCGTAAAATTTTTTTCCGTAGTTTTCTGGTTTCCAATTTTTTAAACCAATACCTTGGCTTTCAACAAAAGGAGCATCTAGTATTATTGAGTTTGGAGCTAATCCATTCTCTAAAGCAGCAGCATATACGAATGGTTTAAAGGCTGACCCAGGTTGTCTCTTTGCTTGAGTAACTCTATTAAATTCGCTAGATTTAAAATTAAAACCTCCGACCAAAGCTTTTATGTCTCCAGTGAAAGGGTCAAGAACTACAATCCCACCGTTCACTTTTGGATACTGTTTTAATTTCCATAAATTTTTTTCTTTTTTAACAAAGATTATATCGCCAATTTTAAATTTATCTGATATATTTTTTTTCGATAACACCCATTTAATTTTGTCTTTAGAAATAGTTCCTAAAATTTCTTTTTTTTTATTCAATAATTTAAATTTTATCTCTAAATTATTTATTTCAATAATTTCTGCGTATTCCCAATTTAATGTGGGATCTAACTTATATTTTTCCGTAATTGTTTTCCAATTTTTGTTTTTTATTTTATTAGTAATTGGTCCTCGCCATCCATGTCTTTTATCATAATCTTCAATACCTTTTCTTAAGGATTTAACTGCTTGAGTTTGATAATTTATATTTAGAGGCGTTTTAATACTTAAACCTTCAGAATACAACTTCTCAAAACCATAATTTTCTTTAACTAATCTCCTTACTTCCTCAGTATATGAGTTGGCTTCATTTACAATTTCAATCTTTCTTTTTTTTAAGTTTAAATTAGAGTTACTAAAACTTTTAAATTGTTCTTTTGTAATAAATTTATTTTCTTCTAAATTTTTAAGAACTAAATTTCTTCTAAATTTTCCTACTTTTGGATCTTTGTAAGGGTTATATTTACTTGGGGCCTTGGGTAAGGCAGCTAGTAGAGCTGCATCTGGATAATTCAATTCTTTAATAGATTTATCGAAATATTCAAGACTCGCTGCTGCTATTCCGTAAGTGCCTTGACCCAAATAAATTTGGTTCAAATATAATTCTAAAATTCTTTCCTTGGAGTAAGCTCTTTCAATTCTGAATGCTAATATTGCCTCTTTTATTTTTCTTTTTATAGAAACTTCATTAGTCAAAAGGAAGTTTTTCGCAACCTGTTGGGTTATTGTAGAAGCGCCCTCTAATCTTTTATTTTGAGAGATGTTTTTTAGATTTTTAAAGATTGCTCTTAGAATACCTCTTGCATCAACCCCAGGGTGTGAAAAGAAGTTTTTGTCCTCTGCTGATAAAAACGAATTTATCACAATATCAGGAATTGAGTTGAAAGGAACAAAAAGTCTTTTTTGTATCGCGTATTCTGCAATTAATTTTCCGTCATCAGAATAAACTCTGCTAGATATTGGTGGCTGATAATTAGAAAGTTTTTTATAATCAGGTAGCCCTATGGAAAAATACCATAAAGTTGAAAAGGCAAAAAATACAATAACTATTATAAATATTATCGTGAATTTTAATGAAAAATTAAGAAATTTTAACATTTAACCTTTATTTACAATAATTTTGACAATCTTTGGGCATTTATTTTAAATGTGCAAATTTACCAATAAAATTGTATAAAATAGGTCTTATGTCAAAATTAAAATTTACAGATTTCAAAACATCAAAAGGATTTCAATTAACATGGAAAAAAATTTATATATTGATGCATCGCATCCTAATGAAACACGTATTGTTCTTAAATCAGATAGTTCAATCGAAGAGTATGAATTTGAAGATAAAAATAATTTAAACTTTAAAAATAATATTTATTTAGGAATCATAAGCAGGGTCGAGCCCTCACTTCAAGCAGCGTTTGTTGATTTTGGGAGAGAAAGACATGGTTTTTTAGCTTTTAATGATATTCAGTCGGATTATTACCAAATTCCTTCGGAAGACAAAGAAAAAATTAAAATTGCAGAAGAAAAAATTAGAGAGGATTTAAAAAATAAAAATTTAGATGTTTCTAAAGAGACAAATAATCAAGATACATCAAACCAAATAATTCAAAATGGAAAAGAAGATGCAAATGGTGTTTCAAAAGATGGGGAAATAGAGAAAAAAGAATATAGAGAGGAAATAAAAACATCATACGGAATTAAAAAGTATAAAATTCAAGAAGTAATTAAGCCAGGACAAATAATTCTTATTCAAGTCATTAAAGAGGAGCGTGGACAAAAAGGAGCAGCTCTGACTACCTTTATATCTCTTGCAGGTAAGTATATCGTTTTGATGCCCAATACTGCAAAAGGTGGTGGAATTTCAAGAAAAATATTTAATTCATCTGACCGACAAAAAATTAGAAGTATTTTAAATGAAATAAATATACCAAAAAATATGGGGGTTATTGTAAGAACAGCAGGAGGGAATAGAACTAAAAATGAAATAGAAAAAGATTTTGAAAATACAATAAAAACTTGGGACGAAATTGGTAATAAAGTTTTAGACTCAAATGCACCATGCTTAGTCTATGAAGAAGGCGATATAATTAAAAGAACCTTGAGAGATATTTACGATAATGAAACAAAAAACGTTTATATTGAAGGTAATGAAGCATATCAAAAGGCTAAAAAGTTTATGAAAGAGTTAATGCCAAAAAATGTTAAAAATATAAAAAAATATCGAGGCAAAATCCCTCTTTTTCATGATGCAAATATAGAGAAAGAATTAAATAATATTTTTGAACCAACGGTAAAATTAAAATCTGGTGGCTACATAGTTATTAATCCAACTGAGGCATTAGTTTCTATAGATATTAACTCTGGACAATCCACTAAACAAATGAATATTGAGAAAACCGCACTAAACACAAATCTTGAAGCTGCGGAGGAGATTGCTCATCAAATAAAATTGAGAGATTTATCGGGTTTAATTGTAATTGACTTTATTGATATGCTTAATTTTTACAATAGGAGAAACGTAGAAAAAAAAATGAGAGAAAGCATTAGAAAAGACCGAGCAAGAATTCAATTAGGTAGAATAAGCAATTTTGGTTTACTTGAAATGACGAGACAAAGACTTAGAGAGGGCTCAATAAAATGGGAAACACAACTCTCACTTGGATCATTTTCTCAAAAAATTTTGAAAAAAATACAACTTTTAGCTTTCACAGAAAAAGTAAAAAAAATAAGATCTTATATACCACAAAAAGTTAAAAGTTATATAGAGTTAAATTTATATGAAGAGCTCAATTATTTTCAAAAGAAATATTCTTTCAAGATAGATCTTATATCAGATGAAAAACTAATCATTCCTGATTATAAAATTGAATTACTAAATAAATCAAAAAAAGTAATTAAAAACGTTGAAAACTTTACTTTAGCCAAAGAAATTAATTTTAAAACTAAAGGCAAAACTAACTTATCCAGCAACTTAAAAGAAAAAACAAAAAAAGATACTAAAAAATTGAAGAAAACAAAAAAAGAAGTAAAAAAGAATAAAAGTGTAAAAAAACCTAGAACTTTGTGGGTAAGAAGAAAAAAAAATTAAATTAAACCTTTTGAAGGAGAACTTGCTTTAGCAAAAATATTTTTTTTCATCCTTCCGGCTATAAAAGAATTTCTCCCTGATATCACAGCATCTTTAAAAGCCTTAGCCATAATTAAAGGTTTTTTAGAATTTGCTATAGCGCTATTTACTAATACTCCGTCGCATCCTAACTCCATAGCAATTGTTGCATCAGATGCAGTTCCGATTCCTGCATCCACTATTACTGGAACCTTTGATTGTTTTATGATCAGCGAGATATTTAATTTATTTTGTAAACCTAATCCAGATCCTATAGGAGAAGCTAATGGCATAATTGCTGAGGCACCACTGTCTTCTAATTTTTTAGCTAATAAAGGATCGTCTGTGCAATAGACCATTACATTAAAACCCTCTTTAACTAAAATTTTAGTAGCTTTTATAGTTTCAGGCATATCTGGATATAGGGTTTTTTTATCTCCTAAAACTTCAAGTTTAACTAATTTCCATCCCCCCATTTCTCTTGCTAATCTTAATGTTCTTAAAGCTTCAAAAGAGTTAAAACATCCAGCAGTATTAGGTAAATAAATTATTTTTTTTGGATTCAAATAATCAGTCAATATTGGTTTTTTTTTATCAAATATATTTATTCTCCTAATTGCAACAGTTACCATATCAGCGCCAGATGCTTTTATTGCTTTAGCTGTTTCCAAAAAATTTTTATATTTTCCTGTGCCAACTATTAATCTTGATTTAATTCTCTTATTTCCAATTTTTAAAAAATCCTTCTGCAAATTAACCGCCTCCAATAAAATGAACTATTTCTAGTTTATCGTTATTTTTTAAATATTTTTTTTTGTAGTTAGATTTTTGTACAATTAAACCGTTATGCTCTATGGCAATTTTTTTGTTACTGAGTTTATACTTTTTAAGCAAATCAAGAATAGAATAATTAGCTTTAATAATAATTTTTTTTCCATTTAATTGTATTTTTGCCATAATTCAGTTACTCAAAGAATATAATAAATAATGATGAAGAAAATTATAATTCTTAATGGGCCAAATCTCAACCTTTTAGGTGAAAGAGAGAAAAGCCAATACGGAAGTTTTACTCTGAAAGAAATTGAAAATAGTTGTGTAGAATATGCTAAAAAAAATGATTTAGAGTTGTCATTTTTTCAGTCAAATATTGAGGGTGAAATTGTTGAAAAGATACAAGATTCTAGACTCAACAAAGATGGTTTAATTATAAATGCAGGTGGTTATACTCATACATCCGTGGCAATACACGATGCTTTAAAAATATTGAAAATTCCTATTATTGAATTGCATATAAGCAATATTTATAATAGAGAAGAATTTAGGCAAAAGTCATTGATCAGTGAAGTTGCAAAAGGTATTATTTGTGGTTTTGGTGCTGATGGTTACATAATGGCTTTACAGGCAATAAAAAAATATTCGTGAAATGAAAATTGATAAAAAGTTAATAAAAGAATTAGTTGAAAACTTACAAGAATTCAATTTAACTGAGCTTGAGTACCAAATTGGCGAGACTAAAATTAAGGTTTCTAGGGCAGCAAAAAACCAAGAACAATCTAAAACTGGAGCAGTTGTATCGGCAAATAAAGCAGTTTTAAATAATCCAGATGAATCTGATGGAGTAAGGATAAAATCTCCTATAATTGGCACAGCTTATTTGGCTCCAGAACCAGGCGCAAAAAAATTTGTTAATGTAGGAGACAAAATTAAAAAAGGCCAAACTATTATGATTGTTGAGGCAATGAAAACGATGAATCATGTTCCTTCGACAAGTGACGGAGAAGTAAAAAAAATTTTAGTTCAAGATGGTCAGCCTGTTGAATTTGGTCAGACATTAGTGATTTTGAAGTAATGAAAAATGTTCAAAAAAGTTTTAATAGCTAATAGAGGCGAAATAGCTGTAAGAATAATTAGAGCTTGCAAAGAATGGGGGATCGGGACCGTTGCTGTGCACTCAGATGTTGACTCGGATTCAATGCATGTCAGACTTGCTGATGAAAGTGTTTGTATTGGTTCACATCAGCCTCAAAATAGTTATCTGAATGTATCTTCAATAATGTCTGCAGTTGATTTAACAGGTGCAGAAGCAATACATCCAGGCTATGGATTTCTATCTGAAAATGCAAAATTCTCAGAAATCGTAAATAAGCATGGTGTTAAATTTATTGGGCCAAGTGCTGATATAATTTCAAAAATGGGTGACAAAATCGAAGCAAAAAAAATTGCAAAAAAATATGGACTTCCTGTTATCGAGGGATCTGAGGGAGGTGTCAAAACTATATCTGAGGCAAAGTCTATTTGTAAAAATATCGGCTATCCTATTTTAATTAAAGCCGCAGGAGGCGGAGGCGGAAAAGGGATGAAAATTGTAGAGGATGAAAAAAATTTAGAAACTCTTTTTTTAACAGCAAAGAGTGAAGCAAAAAAGTTTTTTGGAAATGATGAATTATATATTGAGAAATATTTTAAAAATCCAAGACACATAGAAGTTCAAATTATGTCTGGAAAAAACAGAACTGTTCACTTAGGTGAAAGAGATTGCTCTGTTCAAAGGCGACATCAAAAATTAATTGAGGAGACTCCAAGTCCAGTGCTAACTTCTGAACAAAGAAAAGAATTGTTAGAAAAAACTGTTAAAATGGTTGAGCAAATTAATTATGAAGGGGCTGGAACTGTCGAGTTTATTTATGAGGATGGGAAATTTTACTTTTTGGAGATGAATACTAGGGTTCAGGTTGAGCACCCAGTTACTGAAGTGCAAACAGGTATAGATATAGTAAAAGAACAAATCTGGATTGCTTATACTGGTGAAACTGCGCTAAAACAAAATGACATAGACCCAAGAGGACACTCAATAGAGTGTAGAATTAATGCTGAGAATCCTGCTCTTGATTTTCAACCTAGCCCAGGTGTCATTACTGTTTGCCATCAACCATCTGGGTTCAGGACAAGAGTTGATGGATCAATATTTCAAGGATGTAAAATTACTCCTTATTACGATAGCTTAATTGCAAAAGTAATTTGTAAAGGCAGAAATCGTAAAGAGGCAATTCAAAGAACTTTAAGATCTTTAGATGAATTTGTCCTTGAAGGAATTACAACTACAATTGAATTACATAAAAAGATTTTAAATCACAAGAAATTCATTAATTCTGACTTTGATACAAATTGGTTGAGTAAGGAAAAATTTTTTTAAACGTTATAACAATTTACTAGCTGTAAATCATATATCGCATGATCAAAAGGGCTTAAACTTGGATCTGAAGAAAAAGTCCAACCATTAAAAATAAATACTTTCTCATTCTCACTTTTTGATTTATCTTTTACTTGCATATAAGCAACATCATCCATCTTGTTATGCGTTTTAACTTTCCCGCATTTTAGAATTTTAATTTCCAATGGGCCGAATATTTTTGTTTCATTGAAATTAATTTTTATTCTCTTAGATTTAGCTGTTATTTTATCTAAGCCAATAATAATAGCATGTGGCTTTTGCGAATTAATTTTATCTTTTTTCTTTTTTTTTAATTTTTTTTGAATGGTATAATTATCGTTTTTTTCATCTGACTCTTCAAAACTTGGTTTGATATCCTCTAAATTTATTAGAGGTGTACTAACAATTTTATCTTCTGCTAAAGAGTTTGTAAAATATATAATTAAAATTATTAGACTAGTTATTATTCCATGTTTCATATTTTTTTTGTACATCGCCCTTCTTAAATTTTATTGGTCGATGCTTTTCAATACTTCCTGTTTTATTCTCCTCATGCCTTTTTTGCCAAGGATATTTTTTTTCATTTTTTTCATCAGGAATTTTATCTACAGTGTGATGCATCCACAAAAACCATTCTGAAGAAATTTTTGTTGCTTCAATTTTATTTGAGTAGATTACCCATCTTTGATCTTTTTTATTTTTATAATACTTATTGCCAAAATCATCTTTGCCTACGTAAATACCAGTAAATAAAGTTTTAAAAAAAGTTCCAAGTGTTTGCCTATTCCACCATGTAAAAAGTATTTTCATTTGACTAAAATTTTAAATCCACACAATTATTAATTGTATTATTTATAGTTAGACAGTTTCAGTATTTAATATATATCTAAAATGTAATAGATTCCAATTAAATATGAAAAAATATATCGTAGAAACTTACTATACTTGTACATTTAAAACTATTCATAATTTAGACGATTTAAATGAAAAAGAACTATCTAAAATAGATCGAAGGAATGATGGTGAGGTTGAAGTCATTGATGTTAAGCTAAATAATCGAAAAACAAAAAGAGTCGGTGAAATTAAAAAAGAAAAAATTGATAAGCTTAAGGCGGAAAAAACATTATCTGCTAGTGTAACTGACAAAATTCTAAACAAGAAAAATACTGTAAATGTAGAAAGTCCTACAAATCTTAAAATTAAAAATCAGGCTCGATTTAAGATGCCAGACAGAAGAAAAGGATACATACAAAAAGCTCAAATCGGAGACCATAAAGTTTATCTTCACACTGGTGAATATGATGATGGTAAAATAGGTGAAATTTTTATTGATACGAATAAAGAAGGTGAACTGGTAAAAGCAATGATGAATAATTTTGCTATAGCAATATCACTTGGGTTGCAATATGGGGTTCCTTTAGAAGAATATGTAGACGCTTTTATTGATACTAAATTTGAACCATCAGGTAACGTTCAGGGTAACGATAGAATATTAAGCGCATCCTCAATTCTTGATTACGTTTTTAGAGAACTTGCAATTTCATATTTAGGGAAAGAAGATTTGGCTCATACTCCCAGTATTGCAAGTACAAAAAACATCTCTAACGAGAGCACAGATGAAAAATTTCTTAAAATTGTGAAAAATATTACATCAAAAGGGTTTGTTAGAAGTAATTTAGAGGAAAAATTGGTAGATCTCTCAGACGTACGTATCAACTTAAAAACTAAGAATTAATCTTTTTTCTTCTCTATTTTAATGCCTAGCTCTTTCAGTTGACCCTGCTCTACTTTAGATGGTGCTTTCATCATCAAATCCTCAGCGTTTTGGTTCATTGGAAACAATGTAACCTCTCTTATATTTTTTTATCTGCTAATAACATTACTATTCGATCGATTCCAGGGGCTATACCTCCGTGTGGGGGAGCTCCATAGCTGAGAGCATTTATCATTCCACTAAATTTCTCATCGACCATCTGACTATTATACCCTGCGATAGAAAATAACTTATACATTAATTCTGGTATATGATTTCTAATTGCACCAGAGGATAGTTCTACACCGTTGCACACAATATCGTATTGATATGCTTTCATCTCTAAGGGTTTACCGAAATTTAAATTATTGATGTTTCCTTGAGGCATAGAAAAAGGATTATGGCTAAAGATAATTTTATTTGTTTTCTCATCCATATCAAACATAGGATAATCCACAATCCAGCAAAAAATGAATTGATTTTCATCGATTAATTTTAATTCTTCAGCAATTTTTGTTCTTGCATGTGATAAAATGTTTGTGGTTTCTTTCTCTTTTCCACAAGATAAAAATAAGCTATCTCCAATGTCTGCATTGCAAATTTGCATTATTTTTTTGAGAGAGGACTCTCCAAAAAATTTACCGACAGGTCCTTTAGCTTTAATGTTTTGATCTTTTTCAAAAGTAAAGTAGGCTAAACCAGAAGCTCCTTGTTCTTTAGCCCAATTATCAATACTATCGAAAAAACTTCTTGGTTTATCTTTTGTTTTTTTTGTAAGGATGCCTTTTACTTTACCTCCTTTATTTACTAAGTTTTTAAATATTTCGAATTTCACATCCTCCATAAAAAAAACTTCTGTAATATCATAAATTATCAGAGGATTTCTTAAATCTGGTTTATCAGTTCCAAATTTATTAATAGCTTCCATATACGGAATTCTTAAAAATTTTTCATTAATTTTTTTTGTTGAAAAATTTTTAAATAATTTAATCATTAATTTTTCTACAACTTGAAACACATCTTCTTGTTCTACAAAAGACATTTCCAAGTCAAGTTGGTAAAACTCACCCGGACTTCTATCTGATCTTGCATCTTCGTCTCTAAAACAAGGTGCTATCTGAAAATATTTATCAAATCCAGAAACCATTATTAATTGTTTAAATTGTTGAGGTGCTTGTGGTAATGCATAAAATTTTCCCGGATTTAATCTACTAGGTACAAGAAAGTCTCTAGCGCCCTCTGGACTTGATGATGTTAAAATTGGTGTTTGGTATTCTAAGAAACCTAGTTTTAACATTTCAGATCTTATAAAAGAAATTACTTTAGATCTTAATATAATGTTTTTATGCATCTCCTCTCTTCTCAAATCAATGAATCTATATTTTAATCTTATTTCTTCTGGGTAGTCTTGTTCACCAAAAACTGGGATTGGTAATTCTTTAGCGTTCGAGAGAATTTCTACTGACTTAATTGAAACTTCTATTTTTCCTGTTTTCAATTCTGAATTCTCAGTTTCTTTTCCCCTTTTAACTACTTTTCCAATTACTTTTAAAACTGATTCAGGTTTAATTTTTTCTAAAATATTAAAAAATCTATTATTATTTTCTATAACACATTGAGTAATTCCATAATGATCTCTCAAATCTATAAATAATAAATTTCCATGATCTCTTTTACGATGAAGCCAGCCTGATAAAGAAACTTCTTTATTTATATCATTTTCATTTAATTCAGAACAATTATGAGTTCTATATTTATTCATCTATCTAATACTTTTTTTATTAGATTAATATTTATAGATTTTCCAGAAGATAAAGACATTTCATCAATATCTTTTAACAATTTAAACATTTTATCGTATGATCTTTCCACATTTTTAATAATATACTCTGAAATCTTAGGACTCACACTTACTTGCTTATCCGAGAAAGATTTAGATATAATTACCTTTAATAAATCGTCTGTAGGTAATTCTATGCCGATAAATACAAAGCTATTGACTCTAGATTTTAAATCTTTGAGTTCATAATTAATTCTTTTTATTGAGTTGATGCTATTAATTACAATATAATTTTCTAATTGTTTTGTTTGATTTAAAATCGAGTAAAGAATTTTTTCATCAATATTGTTTTTATAGTTCTCGATTATTAAACAATCAAAATTTTCAAGCTCAAGAATTATTTTATCACTTACATCTACAGCTTCAATTATTTTTGTTTTTTTTATTTTCTTTTCTAAAATTTTAGACAGATGAGTTTTGCCTGAACCAGTTGTTCCATAAATATTAAGCCATTTGCCAGACCAATTTGGCCAACTTTCGATCAACTTATATGCTGAAAAATTATTACTAGAAACATAAAAATCTTGCTCATAATATTTTGTTTTGAAGGGAAATTCGAATATAAGTTGTCTCATTACAATATTTTCAAACTCCATTCCTCACCTTGAAGCTCCAAACGAATTTTTTTATCATTTAATTGATTTATTATTTTGTCCAGTCTTCCTAAATATTTTATTTTAATAAATATATGTTCATTGTTAAATTTTTGTACAAAAATATTCTCAATTGTATCAACTTCCTTAAATCTTTTATTTAATTCAGCTAAATTAGTTTTTTTGTTAATTTTAATTTTCGTATTTAAAAATGAGGGAGTTCTTACATCAATTAAATTCTCTTTCATGACTATTTTTTTTATTTCTTTTTTAACCATTTCGATTATTTTTACATTGAATTCATTTTTATTTAAATTTTCTTTTTTGATTATAAGATTTTTATTTATATTCTTTCCAAGAATTTTCATTTTTAAAAAGATGCGCTCATTTTTAGAATCTGTTTCTTCAATAAGAATAAGGGCTAAATTTTTATTTGTGTATTCCTGAAAAAAATCATTTAAGCTTAAATTAAGTAAATTATTTCTATTTGAATTTATTTTTTGAAAAATTTCTATATTCTCGATTGGCAATATGAATTCTATAAGGTCATCTTTGTATATTTCATTCCAATTTTCATAAAAGAAATTTTTATTGTATACGTAAAATTGATCATCTTTTTTTAATATTGGTAAAGTATAAATCTCTTTATTTCCAATCTCTGAGTAAAAAACACCCTCTTTGTAAAACAAATCGTGTAATTTTTTTTTATCAAAAAAAATATTAAAATTTATTTTTTCAGTATTTGTAATTTCATCATTTTTTTTTACAACCTGATAATATGCCATTAAATCGATGATTTGGGTGTTGCTCAATTTTGAAAGTTTTTTTTGATCCTCATCTAATAAAATTTTCCTCTTTAGCTCCTCAAATCCGTATTTTATAGCAAGTTGAGCTAATTCTTGATTGTTTGTATTTTTTTTTTTGATTACTTCAATATTATTAACATTAAATATATTTTCATCAGATAAAACATTTCCAGTTTTAAGAAAAATAACTAAAATAAATATTATTAATTTTTTAAATTTCATAAAAGTTTAAATAACATCTTTATTAATGAAAAAAATTAAAAATAGTTATAAAAAAAGTGGCGTAAATATTTCATTAGCAGATAAATTAGTTAAACATATTTCAACTTTATCTATAAAAAATGTCAAAAAAACGAAGAATTCTTTACAAGATGAAACCATAG